>JAAUYJ010008321.1_pt1 | contig 53956 bp, 44 predicted proteins | sample 7278031 | NCBI WGS metagenome assembly JAAUYJ01 (sample SAMN14350222, study PRJNA611818) | marine sediment metagenome | isolation source: surface marine sediment (1.8m) | place: French Polynesia: Moorea | collected 2018-08 | reverse complement strand
GAAAGGAGAGCGGTCAATTTCAATCCAAAACTTCCTATCGTTGGAAGAATATGTCTTTGTGATAGTTTCGCACGAATCTACACTCCTTCTTTGGCGAGTGATTGACTAGGTGCGATTTTCCGGTTAGCACCTCCCACAACTGTATACTGCCGTACGTGCTTCACAGTTCTACCTACTCCGCCGCAAGGGGAATGGATCGAGGAAGAGTAAGAGGAGGGGGAAAGACAGGAAGCGCCTCAGACTACTCTCATGCGTTGTGTGCAGAGTGCACGCCATCGGCGGATCGAGACTTACTGCACTTTTGTTTCCTTTTTTTATTTTTTCCTCCACCCTCTTTCCCCCTAGTCTAGCATTGCACCTGCAAAAGACAAAAGAGAAGGAGGAGCCTTGGCTCCTTCCTTTTGTCTTCGTTCATTCAATTTCGAAACATTGAGGTTTCCCCGGCCAACTTTTTGAGGGAAAATGAAACCGACTTCTAACGACTTTGGCTGCGCTCATCTCCTTTGCGGGGAAATTACGGTGTGGCGCTCCCCCCTCCGCTTTCTTCCTCCCTCGCTTCATTTATATCGGGAAGAGGAACGAACGAAGCGAACTCCAAATTTGGCCGAGGGGAAAGGAAGTTTGTCGTCGACGCCGGCGCCGTTTCCTCCTCCTCCTCCTTCGGGCGAAAGAGGAAGGGAAAAAATACACGGTAAATGTAAAAAGTGAACCAGCTCAGGTGGAGGAGGGGAGGGATCGGAAGGAAACTATGGCTGGGAGAATGAGGAGGAAGAAGGAGGCCCCCCGAGGGCGAAACTGGAAGACAGGGGGGAGGGGCGACGAGCGTGACTGCGGTGTAGGAGAGGGATCCGATGGATGAAGGGAGGTGTGCCAAGCGGAGAAAGGCACATATGCACGTACGGAGGCCAAACGAGAAGAACTGGGGCATACCATAAATTGACGAAAATAGAGCTGTGTTTGGCGGAGGACCCTTCTCTGCCAACTTGGCAGTTTTCACTTTTGTGCTTTTGGCGAAAGTCTGCATGCGTAGATCACGTCAAAAAGAAAAATTCCCCGGAAGGAGAAATCGGCACCTCCTTTCACCTTTTCCCCATTTCATTATCAGCCGCGGCGGCAATCCCGTGTCGGATCGGAGCCGTCGATTTCGATTGGCGCCGCTCAAAAAATACCCAACTTCTCTTCTCCTCGTTCACTCCCAAGATGTGGCGCCTTCCCAGTACATAGATAAGGGATATTTCACCGGAAGGCGATTTGAGGATTCGAGGATTTCCTGGGACTTTGAAGAGGCCATTATGGTATCTATCTGCCGTATCTATCTCACGAAAGAGGAGGGAAAAAGGTACACAGCCAACTTTCCCCTCCTTATTTCCCCTCCGACTTTCGCTCAGAACGGGAACAACGGCCAAAAAAATACCAAACCCTGCTTCTCAGGAAAAGGTTTCTTGAAGAGACAATATCTCTTTCTCCCGGAAAGGAATCACTGTAGCTTCCGCAATTTGCTTCCCCCGTGAGAAATTCCATTTCCTCAATGGCCTCTTTTTCGCTTCCCGGCTTCTTTGGTCAGTCCAACTTTTTTTTCGCACAGTGGCAACGTCCGTTTTTCCCATCATTCCAAGAGCTTCCCAGCTTTCTGCAACAATGCCGCTTCCTCCAAGTCCCATTCAAGCCCCCTTTTTCCAACATCTCTCAGGCTTTTTTCTCCCAAGTTTCCCACATCTGGAGAAAGGAGGAAGAGGAGGAAGAGGCAAAAAAACCTTCTTCCCAGGTGAATTCCGTGTTGCCCGAATTGAGTCGTACGTACGTACATTTATTACTCCCCTCCTACCTCGAGGATGACAATGGGAAATATGAAATGAAACATTTTCTTTTCTTTGCCCTCTTCTACCTCGATGAAAGCCCACCTTTATTCTCCCCCCCCCGTCTCCCGCCGAGCAATTCACACCACGAAGCCCTTATTCGGAAAAGAGGGCGAGGGCGGAAAGAGGTAAAGAGATTCTCCTGTTTCGATACCTCCAGGCCTGTAGTAGGGGCGGCGAAGGCTTTAAAGGGAATCCTACCCGGGTGCATGCGGTAGGTAGGAAATGGGAGGATGAAAAAGAGAAAAAAAATCTCACTTATCCCCTTCTCCTTTTCTTTTTTCCCCTCCTTGCCCCTGAATGGGCACATTGTCAGTGGGGGCCGCAGAAAGAAGAGGAGACCTAATGGTGGTAGCGAGTAGGGTTTTTTCTTGGGAAGTGGGCTACTTGAGCAATGGTCCCCCTCATCCTCCGTTCTTTAACTTTCTCCTTCTCTCCCTCTAGCTCGCCCCCCTCCTTGAATCATTGGGAATTTATGACTTCCTATTAACTTTCATCAAAAATACCGCCAAACTCCCACACAAGGGTTTAAAAAAGACTTTTACCTCGCTCCTCTGCCGCGCAAATTGCCTAGAAATGGGGGGAAATGGGAAAAAGGGGTTGATTGCCCGAAAGAAGAATAAGGGAGAGCGAGAGAAGGGGGAGTGCGTAAAACGACAAAACAACGGGGGTTGTTTTACAGCTCCTCTCCCTCCTCCCTTCATCCAACCGCCGCCGCAGCCGCCATTGCCCTCACTCACAGTTACAAACACGGAGTCGATTGCACCCACGATGTGCGTGCGAAACGACCGTTGCGAACAACCATCCCTCCCCCATTCTTCCCCTCTCTTCATGCAAAAGAGTCTTTATATTCATCCGCCTCCGGCGCCTTCCACCGTCGTCGCTTTTTTTCCACAAATCATCTCTGGCTCTTTTCTTGCCCCCGGTCGGTCGGTCTGCGGGCGAGGAGAGAGAGACGGAAACTCTGCCGGGCGGGTGAGGTCACAAGGTCCCCTCTTCCCCCCTCCAATTCGTACGGCTGCCTATTCCTCCTTCTCCCCAGTTCAACACACACAAAAATTCTGCGGCGCCTGCTCTTTCTTCTTCTTCTTCCCTATGCCAGCACTGCTTGCCCCAATTTCTTGGTACTCGCTATCGTTGCAACAGGCGCGCGATTACAAGGCGAGGGGAAAAGAGCGAAAACGGATTGAATTTCTCCAACTCTTACTTTCCAGGCATTTGGGTTTTAGATCCCGGAACTGAAAGGAGATGTCATTGTAGAATCGTGCGGCCTCGCCCTACCGCAGTTGCTCTGAAAAGCACCACAAGCCCCCCTCACCAACCACTCGAAAAAAAATCTTTTTTTGGGGTGGCCGCGCGGAGAAAGTGACGCTCGCTACTCGAGAGGGAGGTAGAAAGAAATGGGAGCAAATATGGCCTCGGCACGAAGCCAAGAAATCCCCCCTCCTTCTCCTCGGGTAGGGGTTGGGGAGCTCATGAAAGAACAGTACCCACTTATGCCCACGGTTGAGAGGGAGGGAGAGAGGAGGAAACGCCCAAAAGCCCATCTTCACGCGTCCCTTTCTTCCTCCTTTCTTCATGTGTGGGTTACTCTCTCCAGCTCCCTCATTTCGCGGTTGGGGGTGAAACACACACACAACACAACACAGAAACGGGAGGAGGAAGAGGAGGAGGAAGAGGAAGAAGAGGAAAGGGCAAATTAGGAGCTGACTGAGGGGTTCCGCGGCCGTCGCTATCTTTGGGGGAAGTGGATGGGAACTTCAATTATCGTAATTACGTCGGCAAACCAGGGTTCTTAGCCCCCCTCCCCTGCCAGAGGGGAAAGAATGAGCAGCAGTATTGTGCCCAGAAAAAGTATGTGTGAAAGACGATATGGTCTCTCCGCGCAACATGTTGCCGGTTTGCAAGAGTGAGTTATATGGTTGTCGGTTAGAGTATCTCCCCGCCGCATCTAAAAGCCACATTGTACATCCTTTTCTCCCCTTCCCTCCTTTCTGACAGTGTGGGAGAGAGACGAAAGGGGGCCTCCTGTCTCTTCTCAGACCGCGACATCTGATGGTCCCCGAGATAATGTCAAAATGACACACTTTCTTACTCCGTTAGAAGGAGAAGGGGCGGACGGGAAAAGAACTGTCGGACGGTCGCCGGTGCCGCATGGATGGAAAAATGTATCGGAAAAAGGGGGAGCTGCCAACCGGGAAGGGAGGAATTTTTCAATTTCGGTACTGTCGCCCCCAGCGAATCATCAAAACGCGCTATTGTTTTTCTCCCACTGAACCACTTTTTCTTCTACGTAGAAGGTGCACGCTATCAGGGAAACCAAAGTGGTTTTTCTCCTTACCTTCTTGCCCCGTTGTTTCTTATCCGCCTCTTCTCTTTTATTCCTTTTTGCACGTCCGCCAGCCGTTCCTGGAATTCACGCGATGCAACAAACCGCCAGAGAAGAAAAAGTGGCGGGGCAGATTTTTTGCCTTCTTCTCTTTCCCGGCCTTCTTGAAGTAAGCAAGCAAGCGATCGCCGTTATTCGTATCGTCTTTTTTCACATTGCTCTTCCTCCTCTTCGTCTTTCCACCGCAGCCAGTGTCTCACGCTGTAACCTCCTCCGGTGTTCCCCTTCTTCTTCCTGAACTAGTACCTCCTCGGCACGCAATGGAACATGACTGTGGCAAAAGAATGGCGGCGGCGGCGCCTCTGGTTGCGGAGAAACGAGAGGCAACGGGCGGACGAGCGAAGGAGAACGCCCCCCTCCAGACTTCCTCCTCTTTTCCACCTGCGGGGAGGCTTCCAAGCGGCAACAACACAGTGGGGAGGGAGGACTATGGTCTTTCGCTCTCGACTTCTTCTTATGTTCTTCTTCTTCCTCCTTCTGCGCCACCAACACACTCACACACGCAGGCAGGGGGTGGAGGAAGGGAGAGAGGAGAATTTCTCTTCCTCCGCGCTTCGTACGTATACGTGCAGACAGACGTGCGGAGCGAAGGGAGTTTGGCCTACTACTGCTACGATACCTCCAACATGCCCGGCGGGACCAGCGCGGCGGCGCCCCTCTTCCCCCCTCCCCACGTCTTCGCTTCGAGCGGAGGGAGGAGGAGGAGGGTGAATGAACGGACGGAGAACGGTCGGACGCAGCCAAGAAGTGGGAGGAAGAGGAAGGAGGAGCGCTCTCCCGTTTTTCCCAAGTATCGGTGCCTCCTCCAGCCTGACCCACCTCTCTTTCCCCCGTCTCATGTTCGCGGCGGCAAAGGCCCTTCTTCTTTACCCCACTGTTGGTGCTCCATCATCAAGAGCGAAAAAGAGCTTTTTCGTTCTCCAAAGAAGGGAAAATTCGTGGGAGATCTCAACGCGCGCGGAGAGATGGATAAAATGCGATAGAGGGAACCACCCGTCAACTGAAACATCCGAGGCAACCGTGGAGGAGAAACTTGAAATAAATAGCATATTTCATTTGAAACGAACGCGATAAGATTTTGCGAGGCAATGGAGTGGATACTAAGCGTCGAATTATCACAGTGAGATTCCGTTTTTGTAAGTCTTTTCCGTCGTTTTCAGTAGTACGGCGCCCATCCGATGTACATCTGCGAGAGGTTCTCCTCCGAGGTGGCCTCCTTGATGAGGAAGTTGACCTGTCCGGCCACCGAGAGCGGGATGTTCATCTTGCTGCTCTTCTTTGCCCCGGCGCTCCCGCCCTTCTTGGCGGACACCAAGCCGTCCAGGCGGGACTGGATGGCAGCCAGGGTCTCGGCAGCCTTCTCGTTGCCGCCGTCACCCTCGCCCTCTGCGTTCTGAAAAGATAAAAAAATAAACATTATCCTCTAGCTCTTTTTGTGTTTCCTCGTTGAATTGTACCTGCTGCCCTGGTCCTCCTTGCCTCCTCTTGCCACCGGCTGGCACCCAGTCCACTAGAGGATCGAAGTAAAAGGGCCTGAGTGCGCACATGAGCAGGTCCTTCCTCCTTCGCATAAGTCCCAAGCTGACCTCGCAGGCGATGCGGAAGGGGCCCTCGTGGCCGGTGGGGCCCATGGCCTGCAACAGGTTACGCGTCAGGCGGAAGGGCACCACCTCCGGGATGTTGAGGTCGTCGCCCTTGTTGAAGAGGCAGTTGAGGTCGACGTGGACGGCGTCGCCGTTGGAGGAGTCGAACATGATGTTCTCTGCGTGTCGGTCGCCCAGCCCTAACAGGTACCCCACCATGGACATGACGGCGGTGGTGTGCGTGTAGCCCAGGCGGGCCAGGAACCACGTCTGCGGGTCGGGGAAGTTGCGCACGAACCACTCTGCGAAGACGGGCGGGAAGCGCTTGCAGAGCTCGCGGTAGCTGCGCCTGTTCCTTTCCGGGTCCTCCTTGACGTTGGCATAGCGGTCGATGTCGTGCCGGCCGATGGGGAGGACGCCGTGCAGGTCGCGGTGCAGCTTCTGCAGGATATTGCGCAGCGGGGAAAGGTTCTCCACCCACTCGATCAGGCCGCTGGTCTCGTTCAAGGGGATTACTTTCTGCAAAGGAAAAAAAGAAAATCAATATTGCACCAAGGGTTCTAAGCATATGCCGCAATCCTTACGTATGTTCTAATCTTGAGCCCCCTCCTTCTGCACTCTGGGTCTCTAACGAACAGCTTGTTGAGCAGGTTGTTGAAGTCCACCAGCCTGCAGTCCCTCCTCAGGTCGTCTTTGGGCTTGCACAGGAAGGAGTAGCGGTGGCCGTCAGTGCCCAAGAAGGTGACTTTCTTGGGTTGCACTAGAGAGCGCATCACCGTGATGGTGGTCTCAACTCTGCAAAAGTAGCTGCCGGCGGTCCTGCTGCTAGCAACATTCTTGGCGGCGGCTGCAGTCGAAAGGGTGACGGTCATGTTTTTCGTCGTGGGGATCATGATCTGGCTGAACCCCTTAGTGGAGAGGAGCTTCAGCAGCCCGGGCATCACTTCCGTCAAGTCCTGGGTGCCGTGGGAGATCTTCTCTTCGGCTAACTGGTGGAGCTTGTCTGCCAAGCTGATGCCGTCAGCGATGAACTTCTTGAGCTCTCCAGAGTGGGACTCAACCTGGGCGAAGATCTCCTTGCACCGCTTGCTCCGGGTGGCAAAGGAGGATTTGGAAAGGGCCACCATGTGCCAGAAGGCCTGGTGTGGGAACCCAACGAACGTCTTGAACAGGATGGCCTTGAGGAGATCCCAGACCTTCTTGTGCGGGTGACAGATCCTAGAGGTCAGCTGCGGGAAGACGAGGAGGAAGTAGTGCGCCGGCGCTTGGTCGGTGAACTTGGCCATGAGGTCGTTGATCCTCTTGAGAGTGTTTGCCATATCCGTCCTGGCCCTACCAGCACGAGCATCACCGCTAGCAGCAGAGGAAGAAGTTCCTGCTTTGGAAGACTCGTTCAAAGACACCCTGGATCCGTAATCCAACCACAGGGAGAGAAGCCTAGGCAAGGACTGGTGGATGTTGTCGCTGCCGGCGAGAAGGGATCGGCAGTACTGCGCGATGACATGATACACCATGTCCCCCTTCATGTCGAGGTCGCTCTCCTTGTAGTTCTTGCCGATTATCTTGTCGTAGAACTGAGCGCTGTGGTGGAGGACTTCGGCGGAGACTCCGGGAAATCCACCGCCCCTCGCCGCCATGGCCCTGGCGTCATTATACAGTTGGGGTACTGACTCGGCCTCCAAGTTGGCCGCTTCGTCCACGTAGCGAGCCAGGAGAAGCTTGGCACTGGTGCAATCCCTCAACTCGCGCTGCGAGAGGCCGCTGTCAGCTCCGACACCGCTACCGGAGGAGCCGCTGCTCGCCGCCCCCTTCTGCACCTGCTCCTGCGCCCAAGGAAACTGCCTGGAGATGCCGTCCTTCAGGGTGTCTATGGCCACCTCTCTGTTGCCCCTGGCCCAGTGGAGCTTGGCCCACTCCAGGAACAGGCTTTTCTTGGCACTCTCGAACTGTTCTGCATCGATCAGCAGATTGAAGGCCTTGCCCATCTGGCCTGCCTTCCTGGCGATCTTGGCGTAAGTGGTGACGCTCTCTCCCAGCTCCCCCTCCACCAGACTCTCCAGTTCCTTTCTAGTCGACGAGAGCCTCCTCCTCGCCAGCTCCATCAGTGCCCTCCTCACCTTCATAACTGGCTCTTGTGTCTCCAGCGTGTACTGCCCGAAGGTGGTTCTGGTCGACCAGCTGTTCAGCAACTCCTTGAGCGTTTCCTTTGCGGGCAGGTCCCGGTCGGATGAGAAGAGCACCGTCTGAGCCATCTGCTCCACCTCGTTCAAGATCTGGAGCCTGACGACGTGCTCGTATGAGCGCTGGTAGGGCGCCTCCTCCATGGACGCGGCGGTGATGGAAGACGTCTCGTGTCTTTGGAGCAGGTCCAACAAATCGAAGAACTTTGACTTTTGCTTGGCCTTGGCCGAGGCCAGTAGCCTGGCCAGGTCGGACTTCCAGCATCTCTGCTCGCCGTCCGCCCCGAACTTTTTCTCCGCCTCCTCCGTGATGTCCTCCCACTGGGAGAGCTGCCAAGCGGCCTCCAACTGGTATCCCGTCAGGCTATCCTTTAGCTCCGGAGAAGAGCTGAGCTTCCCCTTGGCAAGTGTGGCGGCAGTCTGGGGCCGATCCAGGCGCAGGTAGCACTCCAGGGTGCCGCAGATGGCGTCGGCGTCGTCCTGGCCGCTCCCGCCAAAAGACGAGTTCTTGCTGAGCCCTTCGTAGCAGCCGAGGGCGTCCTGAAAATTGCCCGTGGCCTGGAGGAGGAATATCCTCTCCTCTAAAGTGGCGGCGGCCTCCCTGATGGAGGCGGCGCCTACGACGTAGTCAGGATTCTGGAGGGAGGAGTAGATCCTCTGGAGCTTGGAGATCGATTGCTGCACCTCTTCCGGGTGCTTCCTGAGGTGGTTCTCGAGGTGCATGAGTGCCCTGGCGTAGGCGCCGCACCGGAAGGAGGCCTCCGCCAGGCGTCGCTGGGACACGGACTGGACGAAGTGCTCGATGGCGGAATACTCCCTGTCTTTGGCCTTCACCTTGACGATGTTGTCGCTCCGCCGCATGTTGCTATAGATGACTTTGTTTTTTATCTTCAGCCACTTGTTGAGGTGATCCATGACTGAGAAGACCGTCTGCACAGCCAACTTCTGCTCGCGGGTCGGGCCACTGGATTGAAGCTGCGAGGAAGCCGACGGTGAGGCCATAGAGGCGGAACCCTCCGAGGAGCCCGCTGAAGATTCTATCACTACATTGATCTCTTTGATAATTTCCTGGGTGTCATCAGGAATTCCTTGGATCAACACGGCAGCTAAAAAAGTATCAGAAATTATTGGGAATCCCAATCCCTTTCAATAAAGGAAACTTACTTATAACATAGGGAAGAAGGAACTGCCCACACGAGGTGTCCTTCCTTATGGCTGCCTTGCACGCGCAGAAGACCTCCTGGGCCTTCTTTCCCTTCACCTTGGACATGAGATGGCACGACCAGTCCGACAGCCAGTCGCCGTAGGCAATGTTCTCCCTAGAGCTGTAGACCGGCGTCTTGTAGGTCACCGGCTTCTCGGTCCGGCAGTAGTGGGATGTGAGGAAGGGCGTCGCCACCTCCTGCTCGGACTCAGAAAGGCCGTTCCAGATTCGTCCCCCCGGTGAAGACAAAGAGGCGGGTCCCTTGATGTCGCACACGGATAGCACCTCCTGAAGTGCAAAAGCGCAGGCGTCCGAATCCGTAGACTCGGAGCACTTCAGGAAGGACCTGACGAGGGTGGACAGCAGCTGCAGGACGAATTCATCTTCCGAGATGTTCAGGCAGACGGACAGGTTGCTGGCAAAGTCCTCCACCAGGTCCAGCCTGCCTGGGTCGATGGCCCCGACATGCCCGAGGCAGTCCCCGGCCAGTCGGACAACTTCCGGGTCGGAGTCGCGTGTGGACTTGACCAGCATCTCCACCAGGTGGTTGATGACGGGGTCCACCTTCTCAGAGGACATAATAAGGTCCTGGACTTTCCCTTGGTTGGGCCACAAAAGCTGCTTTAGCTTCCGCAGCGCTTGTGTCTTGACCTCGGAATTCTCGTTCGTCACAGACTTGGTCGTGAAAATGAGGATGTCAGTGAATGGCGTGTGCTCGTTGATGCGGTTGATCCTCTTGATGATAGCGTTAATCTCCTGGAGCTCTGGAATCCCAGGCACAAAGTAGAGATGCTGAAAGTGTGCTCTGAGCCCCTTCTCCTTTTCTACAAACAAGAGCTTGTAGAGCTGCAAGGTCTCGCTGACCAGTCCCGCCTCCAAGATCGGGTAGAGGTAAGCCACGACGTGAGTCAAGATGGTGCCCAGAGAGGAAACGTCGATCGTCTTGAGGAACACCTCCCAGAGTTGTACCAGGTGCGAGTGGATCTCTGGGACCTTGAGGTAGGTGGCCGTCCGGAAGGTGGCCAGCAGCTTGTGCTTGACGCTGGAGATGCTCTTGGAGCCCATGAACTGGACGATGCCGCACAGGGACCTCATGATATCGATCTTGGCCTGGTGGGGCACATGAGGGTTGACGAGCCGCTGGTCGAAGTAGCCGAGCACGCCGAGGAATTTCGGCTGGACGTACGAGATCTGAAAAAAGTTCACAAATTTAAACTTGAAATAGAGAACCACACGAGAAAAAGCCGCCAACTTACCAACTCTGAGGAAGAGATTCGCTGCTGCACGCTCGTCTTTTTGAAGTCTTCGTCGTTTTTGGCTAGCCACTGGAAGGCACTCAATACCCTCTTCTGGTAGGAATGGAAGTTCGCCATCAGCTCTGTTATTATCTTCTGTCTGTTGCTCGGCACGAGTTGACTCAGGGGAAGGGCCATCTCCTTCTCCATGTAGGCGGTCACCTTGCTGTACTCCTGCTTGTTTGCCGAGTGGATGACCATGTGAGGGAAGATGTATTGAAAGTTCTCCGCCAGCAGGTGGCGCGACTTCACTTTCCTCCAGTGCGCCACGAATGTCACCGGACATTCTCCTTGGTCTTCGTCCTTCCGCCTCACGATGTTCATCACCACGTAAGGAATAAAGTGGTGGACGTGCATGACGAGGAATCGCCTGACGCTGGGGCTGGAGAACAACAGGGTGCTGTAGTCGAGGACGTTGGTCCTGGAGGTCTCTTCGCAGACGAAAGAGGCGATCTTGGACATGACGAGCTGGCGGTGCTCGTTCAGGCACCCCTTAAGGTAGTCTCCGAAATGAAGGTAGGCTTCCACATGGGTGTCCTGGCAAAAGAACAAGTCCAGCATGACTCCGACCAGCCTCTCCTTAACGTGGGAAGACGCCGCTACCGAGCCTGCGGATTTCGTGGCTTTGGCGATGTTGCCCAAGATGCAGCAGGCGGATTCGGCCAAGGAAGAGGTGCTCTCGCGGTGACCTTTCGCCGCCGCGTGGCAAAACTCCTCCACCGCGCTCATGACCGTCTCCGCGATCCTTTTCTCGTCCGAATTGAACCCGTCGCCCTTCCCCTGACTCACGAGGTGCCCCGCGAGCTGGCAGAACCTGACGATGCACTCCTCGCTCCCGTCCTGCAGGTAGTTCATGAAGAGCGCCACCACGGCAGGGGTGAGGCCGACGTGGTTGGAAATGGGGACCACGAGGCAGAGGGCGTTCCTCCGGACGCTCGGGTGCGGGTAGCCGATGAGCTTGAGGAGGTACTCGATGTCGCCCTGCCCCAGGTTCCTCCTAACTGACTTCTGAGTGGAATGTCCGTCGCACAGCCTACAAGAGATGCAGTTGTTGTTGGCGTTCCTTGCCACAGTCCCCTGCCTCGCCTGGACGCACACCAACGTCCCGACCGACTTCGAGACCGCTTCCAACACGTCCCTCTCATCCTTCTCCATGGCCTGGGAGACGATGTCCCGGACGAGGGCGAGGGCACCGGCGCTGTTGCCGAAGCAGTGCATCCAGGCGGCGAGGCCCTCCACTACGGTCCTCCTGGCCACGGCGTCGCCGTTCGTCCAGGCCTTGCGGAGAACGTGCTGCCGCCACTTGGGGGAGACGTGCACCTCAAGTGATGACGCTAGCGGGAGGCCGGCCAGAGCCCAGCGAGGCAGAGAAGACGAGGACGAGGATCCAGAAGAGACTATCTTTCCGCTGGCCGAGATGAAGTTGTGAGTGAGCGTCTCCCCGATCCTGAGGTCTGCCAGCTTGACCTCGCCGTCCATCCAGGGTAAAGTTGCAACTGCCACGCACTGCTGCAGGATGGCCTGGGTGAGCGTGTCGATGGGCTGCAGCTGCAGGAGGTCGTAGAGGGCCTTGTTGCCCACGACGAAGGCGTCCTCGTCGCGCGGCCTCGACAGCACACGCTGGATCACCTCCTGGACGAACTGGCCCACGCACTCGCGGGGAAAGAAGATGACGGCCGGGCCTTGGTGCTGCTGGCCTCTGACGCCTACGGCTGCGGAGGCCAGTGCCGTTACCTCCTTAGCAACGGCGATGAGCGTGCGGGCCAGGTCAACAGAATCCTCAGCGGCGCCCCTCTGGGCCTTCTGCAGGATGTCTAGGAGGTTGGCCCACACCTGGCTTGTCTCCGCCACTTCCACAGTTGTCACCTCGTGGCTGGATAGATAAAACTTTGTGCATGAGACGGCAACGAACTATAAAAAGGCTGGAATTCCAGCAACAAATATGTCAGATTACCAAAGATTGTGTTCATGTTCGCTGGAGAGGAGCTCTTCCCGTGCCGTTAAGAAGAGAAAAAAATATGTCGCACACGACCATGTCCAAAGAGGCGGTCTACAACCTCTCTGGAGAAAAAAATATTGTCACCGTGCATTTACTCTTCGATAGGCCTTACAACCGGAGCAGAGTCTCCACCGCAACGATCAAGATTACTACCGATTTCGGCAAGGTGGGAAGAGCTTCCCGCACCAGCTCACATTCGCCTTACTATCATCACTCAGTTTATTTGTCTAGACTTGAGTGGTAAAACAAGACTTACATGGAGTTGTCCGCGTCGAGCTTCCGCTTCTTTGACTTCTCGGAAGCCTCGACCTTTGCCGCCCGGAATGCCCCCTCCGCCTGGCGGTGGACGAGGGCTGCCAGGGAGGAGGACAGCTCATCCAGCAGTAGGAAGTGGACGAGAAATTCCGTGATGGCGGGGCACTCGTCGATCTTGATATCGCAGAAGGCTCGCGCCACGCAGTCTGACATTGCTCTCCGTAGGTCGCCTGCACAAAAACATAAACTTAACAATTTACTTAAGTAAGATACTAATGTTAAGACACATAGAAACTCTTTCATACCCGATAAGCACAGGAATCCTCCGTGGTGATTCTCCGGCCTTCTGGCAATGTTGGCCAAGCAGGACACCGCGCCCGTCTTGAAAGAGGAGCGCGGGTTCTCTTCATCGAAATTTGCCGCCAGCAGCACAGTGAGCAGCGCCGCCGCCTGGTTTTCAACGTCCTCCCGGAAGTCGCCGCAGAAGTCGCCCTCCTCCACGTCACAAAGATTCTCCAGCAGGTCGAAGAGGGTACAGCAGAAGCGCTCCTTCGTCTGAGAAAAAAAATTCCATTTGGCAAGTACAGCTACAAAGAATAAAGAAGTCTCGGTGACTAATCACGAAAGTCTCACCCTGGTTTGGACAGGCCAGATCTTGCTATCTGCCATGGAGCCGACCCATCTGAGCGCCTCCACCAGCAGCTCCCCTTCCGCGCAGCCGATCAGGTCCGTGGCCACCCTCCAGGCCCTCTCGCCGGAGCAGAACCTGGCCGTCCACCCCGCGGCGTGGGACAGCAGCGTCGTCAGGTGGCAGCGGAAGGAGTCCAGCAAGAATTCGTCCTGGAAGCGGAGGGTGCAAAGCTTCTCCTCGCCGTCCTTGTCTTCCTCTGCGGACTCGACGACGAAGCTGGACGCCTCGGGCGCGTCGTCATCACTGTTGAGGCCTGAGCAGGAGAGAACATGCAAACTGAGGGATGATGTTATATTTCTCGACAAAGTTGCTCTAACCGTCCAGGAGTGTGAGGTAGCACTCGTGCGCCCTCCTGTATGACTCTGGCGAGTGGATGTGCAGCAGTCGGAGGAGGCTCTCCTGCACGTTGAGGGAGACAGCAGACACGTCGTCCCACCCAAGGCTCAGGAGGAAGACCAGCCTTCGCAGGAGCCAGGTGGAGAAGGGCGGGCCCAGCAGGTGCGGGAAGGCCGACACGGAGGAGGGGACCTTGGACATGAACTGGACCACCATCCCGCGCTGCGGAGACGATGAAGTGGAGGACGAGTCAGACGTCGCTCCGCGGGAGGAGGAGGCCAGGGACAGGAGCGACTTTGGCGACAGAACCTGCCTAAATATTGCCTCCAGCTCCCTACCCTGGCGCTGGGTGGCGGCGTCAGCCATCCTGGAAAGATGCGAGGAGTGGATGACCTCGGCGTGACCTCAAATCATTGAAAATCTTGAGGTCACACGTCCTTCGGTGCCCTTCCGGCTTCCGCCAGACACTTTTGGGGTTTTCGCTTTTTTGTTTTGTTTTCCTCCCGCGATTTCCGTTGTTAACTTTTTGGTGAGAACGTTTCTTGGCGCCAAATTCAAAGTAAAATGCTCTCGCAACCACCAACGGAAAAGCAGTTTTCAAAGATTTTTCGCGACATTGCAATCAACATGTGTAATTAACTAACTGCACATTCATACTGAATGTACAAGACTAATTTTCTCCACTGCAGTGATAATAACTATTGTGTGTAATTACAGTAATATTTCCACCCGTTATTTCCGCCAAACTGCATCTTATGCCTGTTGGGCGGGCCTTTTGCGTCATACGAAAGTTAAAAGGCTTTCGGCCTCTGTTGCAGAGTTGTGGCTTTCCTTTGCACTTTCCTGCGGGACAGGCTTTCTTTCTCTCAAATGCGTACCTCCCTCCCACAAGGACAGCTTTCTTCGCCACGCCACAAAATTTAATTTGATGGGGACGATGCATTTTGGCATGTGTGATGAATTAGAAATAAGATCTAGGTAAAAGATACATACGAGATTGTCTTCCACATAAGCGACCAATATTTCACTTCGAATGAAAAGGCAAGGGAGAACCAGCCAGCTAGAGTGGCATTGTATGCCCACCTAGTTAGTACTTCTAAATTGGTGCTTTGCTGTGCATAGCATGTATAGGCAGGGATGGTTTTTTCTCGAAAGCCCTTTGCCCAAGTGCAAGTAGGGCAGCACAGGCGAAAGTGGTTCGGCAAAGGCGCAGAAAGAAGTGACGCGGGCAAATAAAAGCTGTTCATTCACGTCACTACATTTTTTCCTTTTTCGCGAGTACAGTGCAGTGGAGGATATGGAGGAGGAGGGAGAGCGGGGCGGAAACAGGAGGAGGGAGAGGGAAGCGGCGGGCGGCGACATGGGCGGCGAGGGCGTCTGTCGCACCGTGTGCAAGTACCTGGTGTTCCTCATCCCCTACATCCTCCAGTGCCTCCTGGTGGCGCTGGTCACACCAAAGATACTCATCGGAATCATCCTCGTGCAAGCGCTCATATTCGTCATTTTCCTCGTCGAGAAGCTAGCGGAGGTACTGTTTATAAATTTTCTTCTTTGTCACCTGCATCATAAGACACTTGATTATTATCAATTAACAGCAGCAGCAGCATTTTAATTGAAACAACAGTGAAAAAAATAATTCTAGCTGAGTTTACGTTTTGTCAGTAAGAGTTCAAAAAACCATCTTCAAACATTTAAAAACAAGACAAAATAGCAATGTGTTGCCAGGTCCGAGAGCACGTGTGCAGCCTGGTGTCGTTCATCATCCAGGAGATCGTCCTCCACGCCGCCCTCCTCGTCTACGCCTTCGTCTTCAGCAACAAATTCGGCGGAATCGTTGCTCTTAAGGTCCTGGGATATGTCTCTTTCTCCCTGGTGATACTCTCCGCGGGTAAGAAACAATAGGATCTGAGACTATACGGTAAATTTGGTAAAATTCTTTTTTATTGTTTTAGTATTCCGTCTGATCTACGTGTACAAGAGGAAGAACAACAAGGGCCGCCAACGACGCCGGGGAGAGCGCTACAACCGATCCCATGGGGAGAATGAGAGAGATCCCGAAAGTGTCTTGGGGAGCGGCGGCGTCCGAATCGAAAACAGCCAGCCGTCCACCTCCATCGGCGGCAGACAGGCCCAGCGCAGCCCTCAGCCGCGCCGCCAACCGCCCACGAACCCGGACTACGCCAGCGAGGGGAAGGCCGGACCGCCGACTGCTGCCGTGTAACACCTTTATCTGTTAAATAATTTTATGGTTTGAGGGTGTCATTGAATATTTCTCCCGTTCTTTCTCAGCCCGTCTGCTCCGAGGGCCCCTCCCCAAGAAGATCAGGCCGAAGAGGGAGAGGTACCCACAGTGATCAGAGAAGCTCCGCCGCCCTACTCCAAGATAGACCAAAACCCGATGTGATGATGAATCTACGATTTTTGAACTCGTACAGTATTAACCTAAGGAGAAACATTTACGAGGCGTATTTTGGGTTTGATTTGGCAGGAATAAAGTCTTGTTTTTAAAAGTACTGTTGTAGCATCTGTTGAACTAAACAATGCGAAATGTACCCTTGGACCAAAGCCGATCACGAGTCGCTATGGATGAAAGGATATTAAGGGCTCCTTCAGCTTGGACTCCCGCTGGTTCTCTCCCTCTTCCGATATGTGTTTCCACTGCAGCTTGGAAAGAAGCCCCTCGCCCGCCCCAAGGAGGAATGGAAGGAGACCTTAGGAGCATCCTGGGAACCTTTTCCCCTCTCTCTCCCTCTCCCTCTCCTCCCACTTGTAAAACACAAAAGTGTGTGAAGATCCCTCTCTCCTCTTCTCTCCACCTTCGGAAAAGAAATCCCCCTATCGGTCGGTCGGTCGGGAAAGTGGGAAAGAGAGGAGGGGAACCTTGGGGGTCTGATTTTGACCGCCCTCCCCCTCCCCCTTTCCCACGATCTCTCTATCTCTCCGTGGACGGCTGTGGGTTGTGGCCGAGGGCGGCGGGTGTGATGTGCCCAGCCACCCTAAGCGACACCCAGGGGCCCAAGGGACTCACGTTAGGAACTCTCCAAAAGGGCGAATATTTTGAACAGTGACAGCTATACCGGCATGCTTTATGCTTGCAAAAGCATACCTGTGGAGGGGAGTTTTAAAATTGTGCTTTACTGTATGTTGGTAAATTTCTACCAGGTCCGACCTCCCTAGGTGTAGTTGGTTTACCTATCCCTAGGCTGTGGAATGTGGATATGGGATAGGAGACCCACTGGATATCGGAGGTCTCGTGAGTGCCTCCATTTCGTCTAGGTTTGACTCGTCATGAATTTGCAGCGGTGGCCAAAATAGACTCTGGAAGGAAATCGTCTAGTACAAATATTCGGATTGAAGAGAGCGTGATGTCCCATGATGAGGGCCCTAGCTCTTTTGAAAAGCTGTAGCAGCTCTTCGAAAGAATAAGAAGAAAAAGAAAAAAGCGTATAGTGCCTTGGAATGTACTGAAGGTTTGAATATTTGTCTGAGAACTTGAAAACTATTTTAAGATATACGGATTTTCTACGGATTTTCTATTCTCTCCCATAATAGGAGTAGAGGAAGCTTTTGATTTCTTTAGAGAGTGGCGTGGAAAAGGATAGAGAGGCTGCGTTGTTTTGTTTGGGAAAATGGGGGAAGTGGGAAAGGGTAGGGCGATAAAACACAAAATGCCTTTCTCCCTCTCCCCTCCGCCTCCCTCCGAATGCAAAGCAGTGTTGGTGTTGGGGGGACGACGACTGTGCTCAAGGCCGTGAGCGTCTTTTCTCCCCTTCCAAGGGAGGAGGCGCCGCTCGGCAGGGAGGGAGGATCGGTTCGGGACCGGTGCCAAGACTGAAATGGAGCCAGAAAAGGGAAGGACCGAGGGATGGTGCATGGGTCTTATCTTCGACCTCAGGACAACATACGTGCGGCCTACGTACGTTCAAACGGTGAGAGATCCTATTCCTATGTGGGCAATAGGTATAAAGTTTTCCCCACGAATTCCCTTGGATCAGGCCCAAAAAAATAGGAAATTAGGTAAGGAAACTGCACTATTTTAGAACTATGTTGCCCTTGTCCTTGCCGCAAACTTTTTTTCCCGCTGCATACGATTTGCTGTTGAAAACTTGAATTCATCCTAAATGTAAACGCCATCCCCGGCAGCTTGTCAGGGACAAAAAGACTTGAGCCGTCGATGACACACGTCTATGTGCCAAGAGAAAGCCTATTCTCACCATTCTTGTATAGGCACCAGAAATAGAAGTGAGCGAAGGAGAACCCTCATTCGCCACAGACAAAAATCCCTCCCGTCTCAAAGTCGCCTTTTTTATGTGCGTCAGCAACTTCGCTCGCTCGTCCCTCTCCTCTCTTGCACCGAGTGTGAAGGCCGCCGGATTCCTCTCTCCCCGCCTGCTCCCCCTCTATCTCCCCACTTCCAAGTCTAATTTCGCGATTCTCGTCGCGTCCTCACCCTCCCCCTCCCCCCCGCCCATCGTCGACGGCGGGCCTTTATACTCTCTCGCTCCCCACGGCGGAGGAGGGTGTCTTGTGTCTCCACCGCCTCTCCTTCCCCACGTCGAAAGGAGCCAAGCCACCGAGAGGAACAAAAGGGGGTTTCCCTTCGCTCTCGTCTCCCTTTCTCTTTCTCTCCCCCCTTCCTTTGCCGCAGGATTTATTACTCCCTCCACTTTTAGGCTTCCTCCTCTCTTGCCCCCTCCCATTTAGGAACCAGCCGCCGCCGGACGGACGGAAGGACGGACGGGGCAGCAGGAGGAAGGGAGGGAAACCCTTTTTCGGGACGGACCCTGAGAGGATGGGACTTTCGGACGGGAAATTTCCTTCAAAGAGGTGGAGTAAAAAGGGGAGAAGAGAAGGAAGGGGGGATTACTGGGCAATTTTCTGCCCCTTCCCCCTCAAGTCGGAGGATATACTTTTTCCTTCCATTTCCCTAGGGCAAAAAAAGTTTCGCAAAAGCACTGTTCGGTGTCTTCTCCTTTCTCCTGTTCTTTTATATTTCCTTTTCTTTTTCCCCTCCGGTGCTTCCGGCTGTTTATTCGGTCGAGGAGGACCCTTATCCTCCTCCTCCCCCTCCTGTGACGGCGACGGCGACGGCTACTCTCCTTCGCTTCCGATCACCCCAGGCAGGAAGGAGGAAGGAGAAGGAAAGAAAGGAGGGGCTCATTTCTTCCTCCTCCTCTTTGTTTTCCCAAGAGACCGCAGCAGAGCTGTTGGTGGGGAAGGAGCGGAAAGTGTGCACAGTGCGATTGACGGGCGTCGCGCTATAATGACGGCCTGGCACCGCAAGACCACGACAACTTTGCTTCTTGAAGCATAAAGCATGTGAACTTTCAAGTTTTGTACGCAAAGACATCAGCGGAGAGTGAGTGTGTCGCTTTATTTTCCTTTTCTCCCATCCTCCGATTGTCTGGGCCCAATAGTCTGTCCCGTCGCCCTGTCCCGGGCGGGTGAGGCGCCTCATTTATTATTCATGGAGTAATCCCTCTTCTTCCTCTTCATTCTTCTCCCTGTCCCTCCTCCATTCCTCTTTCTCTTTTCGTCCGCTATTTTGGTCGTAAAATTTCCGGTCCCAAACTCCCCAACTCTGTCTTCCGTATGTGAGTGTGTTTGTGTAACGGCAAGTGTGTAGGCCTTTATGAGTGCCTATCTTTCGCCCTGATCCGACCGGCTACTCTACGATTGCTGGATTCGTCGCTGTCGCTCGACCTGGCACTTACAGCTTGATAGAGTGGTCCAATTATAACAAAGGGGGCTACTGACACGTCCTGCTAAAGAGTCGTCCGTTTAATGCCTAGGACGAATAATAACACCGTACAGTTTGGGAGACATGCTGGAGGATAAATTTCGTTCACTTTCCAACTGCGGGATTTATGCTCCCGTCCTTCTAAACTCTTGCTTGCTTCTGTCCCCTTTGGCCCTCAGCCGTGACCGGAAGGAGGGAAAAAGTTCGGATTAAGGGCCGGCGAAGTGCCCCCCTCTCCCTCTTTTAGTCCTCCCCGTGCCTTCCCTCAAAAAGTTTCATCTGCCCTCTTCTTCTATCGCCGCTTCAAAGCGAAGGCAAAGTTGCATTCAACAGCGTCGCAGGAAAAAAGATGCAAGCAAGTTAGACTTTGCGCGCCCTTGTAATTTGTTCCTGCAACAAATCAGGTTTTGATGCCCTTTTAAGGAATTCCTATAGAATTGCAACTCATTTCACCGCCGTTTGTACTCTTCCGATTCCTGTTCCCTTCTTTATCCTGTTCTTTCCTTTCATGCCTTTTTTATCAAGCTTACGTTGTTGTCAATTTGAAACTCGTGCAGGCTCTAAAACAAGTTTCTTGGCGGCTACCTGGAACAAATATTTTTCGGAGTTGGTCACCTACTTCGGTATTTATTTCTTTATTATTGTTTCTTCTCAAAGAAAGGAATGGTTGCGGTGGCAGCGGTAGAGGTGGCGGATGGGGAGGGAGATGGGACTTTAATTCAATTGTACGTACCTTCATCTGCGTGGAAACAGGAGGCTAGGCGTGGGGGAGATCAAGAAAAGGAGAGAATTGAATTGCAGGAGAAGAAACCCCGTCTCTCCTCTCGTATCCCTCGTAGACGCGCATAACCAGTTTTCTCTCGCGCCATCAAGCGGACCCTAATACGCTGGTGCCACCGCCTGCTGTGTGATGTTCAATTTGCACATCAACGCCGTGCGTATATCCTTGCGGGAGAGGCGTCATATACTTACCACATACCACACTACATTTGTACGCACATGAAAAAAACATACCCCACCACGCCCAAAGTATCATTCCGTGTTTCTTTCCTTCGCATATCTTGCTCCACCCACCGGCAGATACATGTACATACAGTATTCCAATGCTCTTTCCCTCTATCAAACGCCCGCGTAAAGGGCACGAGCTCTCAAGATTCGTATGCACTTTCTCCACTCCGAGCCCGTTACATTTATTATGTTATTCCCCCTCCCTCCCCTTTTTTCATTCGCTTAGCCGCCGTCTCAGCTCTTTTTTCCCCCCTCCCCTCCCCTCCCAGGCCTTGCTGACATTTCGGCCTTCCTCTTTCTGCCTTCATCTTCCTTTTTTCTGTATGAAAAGGGGGGAGGAAGATGTTAAACAGGGAGAACAGAGCCTGACAGCCCACTGCAAAAGACTGGAGAAGACAGGACGAATTCGCCAATCTGAACAAAACTCTTTGCGTCCTTTTCGCCAAAATCGCCCGTTCTTGGCGAATCCTCCGTTTCGATCTCCCTCGTTTCTTCTCTCATTTCTCCAGCAGCCTTTCTCTCCTCTCCCTCTCTACACGTACAACGGATGAATTAGCTCCCATGTTCAAAGGGGAAATTTGATGTGAGCCGTAGATTTTTTACCCGCATATTCTATCCTTTCTGTGATACACGGAGAGGAGCTTTCCATTCCTCTTCGTGGTGGGTGTTTTTGTCTGAGGAGGAGGGAATATGTATGCATTAAGTGTGCGTATATGATGGCTGACGAGGAGGAGCAGAGAGACACGTCCGTCCATCCGCGTCCACTCTCCCTCAACGCCATCAACAACCAAGATTATGTGGGCGTTCACGTACGTACGTATACTCGCTGTTGCCTCCAGCTAGGCAGCCCCGCCCTCCCCCTTAGGCCCCTTGGTAATGTTCATGTACACACGTCTCCCCTCTCCCCTTCCTTCCTCTTTGTCGTCGTCCCCTCGATCCCCCTCGCTTTCTAGTCCTCAGTCCATCCGTTCGTGCGACCTTGATGGGAGGGATTCGACTATTTTGTCGAGAGAGAAAGTCTCAAGGGAAGATGATATTGTTCCCAAAAAGTTTTGCTTCCCAATAGTTTCAAGAAAGCCGCTGTATGCTGTCCAGGTCGGCGAAACCCGAAACCGGTTGCGTCGTCGTCGGCAGTTGTGGTATATATAGTGCTGGCGTGTGCGGCTTTTTCGGCCTCGGTCCGCAAGAATGAAAGCGGGGGTTGGAGTGGTAGAGGTCAGTGTCCATCCCTGGTACGCCGCCACCCACTCTGGTTTTGGAGGGGGCTGGCAAACAATGCCCGTCCAATCAGTGGACGACCGACCGACCAAAGGGGAGAGGGAGGAAGCGAGTGTTTACGAGTATTTCCACTTTGGGGGATCAGGAGAGGAAGGACGGACGGACACACGGACGGGCGGAGTGATTCCATTACACAGACGTGAGGGGAAGGGAAAGGCCTACACTCTCCCTTGCTGTGTTGTCTGCCTGCCTAGAGCTGTCTACTAATGCTATTCCTGCCTCCGCCTAATGGTGATTTCATACAGAGGGGTGAGGACCTTTCTCTCCCCGTCTCTATTCGTGGAAGAAAGAGAAGACCAAACAAGAAAAAAAACTTTTTTTGCTTTTCCGTCCCTCCTTTTTTGGCTATAGCGCGTCGTACAAGAGGAAACTTTTCTAGTTTTCGCGAGCAAAGCGAGGAGGAGGGAAAGGGGAAATATAAGAGGGCGACTGAGAGAGAGGCCCCGCGCCATTAAGAAGAAAAGGAGACGGAGGGAGGGATCCCCATTCTGCGCGTCCCTTCTTTGTTTAATATCTCGCTTTAGGAGAGAGCCCCTTGGGCCGGAGGAACCAACCACAGAGATGGTAGCTCTAGGACATGAAGGATCGGGGCAGCTCGTTTTCTCGCAGAGAGAGGAAAAAGGGTTCTGCAATAAGGGCACAAATAGGATACACGCTGTCTGCCCATTTTCCCTCTCTTTTCTTCACTGCACCGGGAGGAGAAAAGGGAAAGGGAGAGTGAGAAGAGAGGCGTTCTCCGTCCGTCGATACATACGTACGTGGGCCGGGAGGAGGGAGAGAGTGTTTGTCGGCCCGTCGTCGCTTCTCACTCGCTCAGTGGCGCGGAGGAGGCCGATTCGATTGGGTGCGCTTATAGTGGAGGGAGGCAGGTGTCGATCGAGGGAGTCCCTATATACTCTGCCTTTGGAGGAAGTGCCGACGCCGCCGACGAAAGGAATATCGTAGGAGGAAAACAAAATCAAGCAACAAGGTAGGAAAGAAGGAGAGAAAAAATCTTGTTGGCCGTTTCCAGTTCTGCTGCAAGGTCCGAATACCAGGAAAAACCCCCGGGCTTCCTGTTTCGGTTGCTTTACAACATTTGGTCGGGCAGTGGCGGTGGGGGTGTGAATCCAGAGGAAGCTGTTCGAACTCAAAAATGCCAAAGTACCACGCACCTCTGTTGCGGCTTTCATTGTTAAACAGGCAAGAACAATAAATTGGCTAACAATAGCTCTCTAGCTCGTATTGGAGCCACTAGCGGGCAAATTTCTGTGTCACGAAATGCTTCGCGTATCGATTTTCGTGCCCAAACGATAAAGAAGATACCTGAGAGATATAATTCGTACTGCCATTCTGAGGTCAAGACTGTTTTGTCGCGACGAATACATTGCCACGTATCAGCATATCGTTGTATCTTCCTTTTTGACATCCTTATCTTCCATCTGCCGATGTCCCCCGACTTCGCAATTCCTTTGGCATATCCTCCCCGCAAGGGATGACTGCTGGACAGAGCAGGAAGGAGGTACACATTCGGGGAACATTCTTTTGAACAAGCCGCTAGAGAAGAGAGAGAGGGGCAGAGGGCCGCGTTGGGCATCGACCTCTTGGTCTTTCACCTCACGTCCCTTTTTGCCGGCGCCAGAAATGGGGCAAGGAGGGGGACCCCAGTGGGCCGAACGGGGGAGAGGCCAAGAAAGGTCGATTCTTCCCACATAAAAAAAGAGAAGTCTACTACATTTTTGACTTTCTGTCAGGCCTTTTCCTCTTTCTTTTTTGAAAGGGAAACCGGTCTCCCGTATACCGTACGTATAGGCACAAAAGGGATGTTGGGAAGGAAGATGGAAGAGGACCAGGGTGATATCGAGAAAGAGAAGGAGATGGAATATTATGATTGAAAAAAAGAAAGCACAATGGGACGGCCGCGTCTGGCCTTTGAGACAAACTGGTCCACTCGAAGTGTCTTCTGAACGTATTGAGGTACGTAGGCTGGGTTTCAGAATTGCCAACCAAACGTCACAATCCCTTGGAGTCGCCCTTGTCAGTTTTCCCTGTGACGGCGGGAACGGCGTGACCCTGTTTGGACGCTGTCACGAGGACGAATGCGGCCCAGACCTTCACAACTCTATGCATAATTCATGTGTTTCTCTCTGTCTCTTTTCTTTCTTTTACTTCCTGCTCTCAAGCTTAGGGGCTTCACCTTCGAGGAAGAAGTTGAAGGGAAGGGAGGGAAAGGCACCGTTTGTCATCATGAAAAAGCGAATGGCAAGAAGCAATCCATTTCCCCCTTCCCTTCTAGCATTCCCCCCTTTTTGTCTGGGTGTCTTTTCACTGTGACAGGCTCAATTCGGCATTTTGACGAACATACCTTCTTATTTCCGACACAAAAATATATTTGGGCTCTTTTCCAGTTGCTTATGCCTTACCTAGACGGAAAAAACAACGATTTGCCCCTGGCACCTACTCAGAACTCACAGCACTCAGCTTGCCCTCTCTCAGAAATACACTGAGCACGCCATAAAAATCTTTCTTTCTCCCGAGAGCCGTACATTTCCATCTGTTTATGGTGTTGCTTACAAAAAAGAACTTACGACCTCGTGTTCCATACGCTCTCTTTCCCCTCCTTTTTGGAGAAAGTATGGAGTAAAAGGGTTCTCCCCTCCCCACCATAGTCGAATGTGAGTTTTGTGTGGGTTCCTGGCCACTCTCCCAACACGACCACCGGCTCCAACCTCTGGTCCTTTGCTATACACCCTTCTCCCTCACTAAGGCCTATCCAGAAAAAGATGAAAAACTCCAAAAAGCCCCTCTTCTTCCACCACCCAAGCCGCCGCCGCCGCCTGCTTTTTTCATCCCTCCCAAGGGTCTTTCCGTCGGTCCTCTCGCCCCCGTTTTACAGCTAAGCCTAGTGGCAGCACTGAAGCGAGGAGGAGGCAAGAATCAGAAAAAGAACCTCGATGCCCCTTCCTCCCCTCCCTACATCTCTACTCTCCCTACTCAGCGATGCCCCCAAGGGAGTAGAGGACGGCGGAAGAAGAGTTTCGAAGAAGCGGGAGGGAAGGGCGAAAAAGCTTTTAAAAAGTGGGCGGCTCCAAGTCATCCGCCTCCGACTCTCCCTCCGCCTCCTCATATTTTTCTTTCCAAACAAGACGGGCTCTTTCTAGGCGTTGCTGAAAGTGCTGTCTGATGTTTTTCGAGTGTTGGACAATTAAGGAAAAGAAAGGAGTTTTCCTCCTCTCGAGAGATGAGTGATGGAGGCGAAAGCAATCCTTTTCCCGGGAGGTGGCCAAAGATTCTCCGAAGGGCCGTTCCGACATTTTCTCCATCTCTCTGACAGACTCGTTGGAAGTGGGCGACTGCCAAACTCATCCGCCGCCGCCGCCAAGGTTGTTTTCCCATCGCATCCCTTTTCTCCTCCTTCTCCAGCCGTATTTTTTTACCTCTCCTCCTCCGAGTCCTCTTCCTGGGAAATCTCCCCTCTTCTCCTCCGCCGTCAGATGGACCGTCCTCCTCCTCCTCCTCCTATTTCCTATTTTCGATCTTCTTCCGTTCGTCCTTGGCAGCCAGGAGGGAAGGATAAGGGGGAGGAAGATATGTCTTCGCAGAATGCTACCCATATGTGAGGGTCGAGGGAGTGGAGCTCAAGTTTCTTATTTTCCGCACACTTGAGAGGAGACACGTAGAGACGATTCCATTTCGTGGGGCTGACATTACGGAAGTTCCCAAATTCAAAAACGGATAGAAAGCCTTAAAATCCATTTTATTTCTCACATTTTCGTCGCAGCAACCATTTGGTGACTCCCTCACCGAACGCGAAAGAAAGGCGGAGGAAGGAGAATGGCGGCCTCAAGTCAATCCACTTCTTTATCCAAAGCCGACGACGACAACGGCGATGGCATCAATCAAGTCAACTCAGCAAGGAGGAAGAGGAAAGGGGATGAGAGGTCGTGGCAGAGAGTTACAGGGACTCAGCTCAAGCCCGAAGGCTGGGAGCTCCTACAGGCCGGGATATGGAAGGAAGGGGGGAAGATTCGAAATTTTCAATTCTGCTTTCTAGCAGGAGGGGGAAAGAGGGACCTCTTCCCACCGTAGGCTGCCATCTCTACGCTTCGCAAGGGGAAAAGGGAAGGAGGGAGAATAGATTGCCTCTTCGCCGGAGGGAAATTGCGAAAATGTTCTACTCCTTTCCTTTTCCCCTTCCTGCTTTAAGGGGGAAGAGAGAAATCTAATTTCGGCGGCCATTTCTTACACCGAGGAAAAGTCAAGTCGCCGCCACCGCAGCAGAGGAGAATTGGTTCCTTCTTCTTTTTCCTCTTCCATTACGACTTTCGATTTCGGCCCCGTGATCGAACCGGAGGAGAGAGGGCAAATTGCGACTTCGCGTGTTCCCTCTCGTCTTCGCCGCGCGCCGAAAGTGCTCTTGGTATTGTGAGAGGCTGTTGGAAATCGCAGCGGGGAGCGAAATTGAGCTCTACTAGGCCTACTTGGTTGCAGGTTTTTTGTGTTCGGTTCTTAAAATATGGTCTCACTTATCTTGAACGTGGCAAAAAAATTCTGTTTAGGGTTCCATTTCTGGGGCTGAGAGTCCCGGAAGAAAAAGTTGAAAAGTGGCGGAAGGAGATATGATCAAATTTCTGGTCTCCATATTTTATCCCCTGGAAAACTTTTTTCCCTCCCTGCCCTCCTCCTCCACGGGCGGGCCAACCGTTTCCTCTCAAAAGCAGAGCGGAAGGAAGAAATCCATCTTTGGGAAAATGGGGGTTGGAACGAAAGGCAGGGTGGGTGAAGGAGGGTTCGACTTAAGGCCCATTTTTTCCCTTCGCTGACTGATCTCCGTACTTTGTCGAGGGTGAGAGAGGGAAGAAGGCGGTACGTACGTACGGTCGACGTAAAGCATCAAACCATGCGACCGTGAAGGGGAAAAGGGGAGTGATTCGAGAGTCGACGTCGACGGCGCCATTTGACGATGACGCGTCCTCCATCCATCCTTCTCCCTCGCTCTCCTTCGTCCTCTTTCTTATGCACCATCGGAGATGGGACCATCGGAGACTCGAGGTGGATATTGCCCATCGTTCTTAAACCGGGCCTTGGGTCGATTCCGACTTGTACGGTTCGTAAAATAACTTCGTCTGATTTCAATTTCAATTTCAACGGACTGTCGTTCGGCAAATCTCCTGTAATCTTAGAGGAGTATGCAGGCGTACACTGTAGTACAGTATTAGTAGGGCCTGTCCCAGATTGAGATTGATGGTATTCGGGCCCGTCGTCAGTCCCGACCGACGACCGTAGGACCCAGCCCGACAGACTCGGTCGTCTCCCTCCTCCATCCCGGATCGGTCGGTCGGACCACGCCCGTCGCGTCGGAGACGGGATGTCAATGCGTAACAACATGCAAGCTCGTCACCGCATATACAGTACACAGCACACCACCCACAATCTCTTTCGTGCTTCTAGACCATGAAGGGATCTCCCAGCTCCAACTCTCGGATATGCTCTCTAGCCCAGGGCTTACACTACACGCTACAAAAGAAATAAAGAAAGCGAGGGAAAGAATGTTTCTAGTCTATCCATTGGGAAAAGCGGAGGTAGGGAGGAGGGAAGAGGGCGGGCCCGAAAGCTGTAATCAATCAGGGAAAGGAAGTAGCTGAACCGAAGAACAGGAACCGCACTTTCTGTTTCCATCCAACCTTTTTTTGCCTGGAAATGCACACCGATCACGAATACGGTGAAAGGGTTGGAAGAAAAGGAACTGACGGACTTTCTCGTCTCGGACGTGAAACGGAAGGAAGGGTGGGACGGCGACGAAAAGAAAATGGAAGAGGTTCTTTCTCCTGCGCTCCAGCGAGGTGGTTGTGGGTGAGGTGGGGAGGGAGGATAGAATGGGGGACTAAAAGATCCAATATATGAAAAAACGGCAAAGGGAAAACCGTCGTCGGAGTGGTCTTTTTTTTTGGCAAACTCCCAAGATAGCCTTTATCGTTCTGGTGCGGGAACGGCATGGGTGGCGAGGGAGCCAAAAGGCCCATCCAAAAACCATCCAAGCAAGAAGCAGTCAAAACACCAAAGATAATCAAACCCTATTGGTTTTTGCTGCCGCCGCCCTATGACCCACCAAACCATATAGGAAAGCTCAAAAGCGAACCTGAATTGCACAAAACGAAATGTAGCGCATAATGCAACCCGAGCAACTTTTGTTGATTCTTCCTCTCTTCTCCTTTTGCCGGTTCGACAGATGCACTTTGCAAAAAAGAACAATCTCTCTCTTTCCTTCATGGTGGATTGAATTGAGGCCAGCAAAAAAGACGGCATGCATCTCCCACACAGCAATTTCGACATAGTGGCTCTGTGGTAAAGCGCCAAAGACAAAAGGTGCCTGCTTTTAGAACAGAACCTAATTACTACTGGGAAGGCCCCACCGACTTAATTGTGTGGTGTGTGATCTTTGAACCACATACGATGTACACGGTTGATGCGGTTGGATGGAGGCCTTGGAAATTACGGCTTGGCCGCCGTCGCACTTCCCTTGATTAGCTCAGGGACGAAGGGGACGCTAATGACTGATTATATATCCCCTTGTTGCTTTTTTCCAGGCGTTGATGAGGAATCTTCCTTCGTCGTCCTCCCGTCATCGAGCAAAATAAATAGTGCTTCCCTCTTCTGCGGCATCATGTCTGATGATGAGAGGAGCGAGACCGTCGACCAGCTGGGGAAGATCCCGGACAAGCTGCTGGAGGCCAGCAGGTTCAACGACAGGTGAGGCAACTGCAAATTTCCCTTAGAAATAATATGTAATGTTATGAATTCGTCTTCCCCAGATCAAAGCGTCGCCTGAGTCTTCCCCTCTCCGGTGGCCTCCCCTCCCTGTCGAGCCGCAAGTCCTCGGTGGCCTCCACCGACGGGGAAGGAGGGAGGGTTCGAAGCGGCGGGCGCAGGGGGAGCGGCAGCAGGAGGGGCAGCGGCGAGAGGAGGAGGTCATCCTTCTCCTCCACCGACTCGTGGTCCTCCTACGACTCTGAAGACGACGACGACCTACCGCACCCGAGGGAGAGGGCGCACGTCAACTCAAAGGGCTTCACGGACTTCTGTATCAAGAACCTGGCAAACGCGGACTTCGGGCGGAAAGAGATAAAGTACATACGCAGCGACGATTTGTCCAACATTTATACTTTGCAAGGATCTTATCTAAATTGTTTTTTCAGACTGGCGGAGAATGAGATGCCCGGGCTAGTTGCCCTCCGTCAGCGCGCCGCCTCCGACGCCCCGCTGAAGGGGGCCAAGATCGTGGGCTGCACCCATGTCAATGCCATGACGGGGGTGATGATAGAGACGTTGGTGGCGCTGGGAGCGCAGGTGCGGTGGGCGGCCTGCAACATCTTTTCCACACAGAACGAGGTGGCCGCCGCGCTGGCTGAGGCGGGCGTCTCCGTCTACGCATGGAGGGGTCAGAGCGAGGAGGACTTCTGGTGGTGCATCGACCAGTGCCTCAAGGCGGACAACTGGCAGCCAAACCTGGTGAGCGCCAAGAGGAAACAGAATGAAATCATACAGCCTCCGTCCGTACTCGCGTATACCAGGGAACCAGAAAAAAAAGTTTTTTGGAGGCAAAACTTTGACATTTGAACGCCTCTGGCTATAAAAAGTTTCTCATGAAATCACGAGAATGGTTGCTTTCACTTTCAACTTTGACAAACCAATACGTCCAGCTGGTCTCCCCTTCTCCTTATCTTGCACAATTATCCGATGAGGCTTGTCAAAGAAGTTACACAAGATACGCTCCTCTCCGTAGAATGGAGGAGGGAGGGCTTTCTCCCTAAAGCCACCCTTATTTGTTCGCAGGCTCCTCCTGGTTCGAGAGGAGGAGGCAGAAACGAGGCGACAAAAGCCTTGACTCCTCTTCTCTCCCCTTTCGGATGGAGCAGAGGGGAAAGAAGAGCCAGAGGAGGAGAGGCTCCTTTTGAAAGTTCCGTCTTTCCCCTCCATTCTGCTCTCGTAACTGGGGGAATGAGGATGAGTGGGGATGAAGAAGGAGGAGGAAAGGACTCTTAGAACAGATAACGGGATTCGACATTCACATTGCACAATATATCGTACTATAGTATGAAAAACAAAAAAATGGTAAAGCCTGCGTATCGAACACTTTAAAACTTACTACGATACTTTGAGGGGAAAGACAGCTCATTTTTTTTTTGCTTAGTGGGTGAAGTTCCTCCGTCTTTTTTTGCGCTCCTCACGTGCCTCACCTGTTAGGTGAAAAGAGGCCATTTTGGCTCAACCCGAGACCTCCTCTCCTCCCTTGCTGCTTGCTCTCCTTCCGCTTCCTCCGCCTCCTCTTCGTCCTCATCCTCCTCTTTTCCTTCTCTGATAAATCCCCACAATTTATAAGAGTGCCTCCCTCCGCCGGAGGAGGAAGAGGAGAGGCGGCCTCGTTTCGAGATAGAGGGAGTACAAAAAAGTGCCTCCTCTGTCTTGGAGTTATGGCCCGTAAGAAGGAAGAAAAGTTTTCTTTCTTTTTTCCTGGGCGGGGCGGATGACAAAGCACCGAGGGGATTTTGGAACCAATGTACCCCGTGCAAAAAACACGCCCCCTTGCGAGAGGTGTTTTCCTTGTCTAGTACCCATCTATTATCATCATCATTCGAGAGAAGTGTCCTTAGAAATATTTCAGAGGAAAACCATAGCTCCATCCAAGCAACTAAGCGCCTACTTGTTTCTTTGGAGGTGGGCTTAAAGCAAAACTATTGCTGATGGGCCTCAAAACGGGTTCTTCTGTGCAAGCTTGTAGTTTCCCTCGCTGTTCTCTATAAGATCAGAAACATCCAGTTCCTTTTCTTCCTCTCTCTACTGATCGGATAACCACAAACAATGTCCGTTGGATTGAGAATTGGGTACCGTGCCCCGCACGGATTCCCGAAACATGGAAAGACAAACTGCGTCCCTTTCATGCTTCCCCCTACCTCTCTTATCGAACAATGTACCTGAGCACAATAATGCATGAAAAGAAGGAGAAAGGATGCAGAGAGGGAGGCCTCGGTGGTCGGGGGATCAGGCAAGTGGCCACTATATGCCCACTGCCCACCAACCATGGTGCCTACCAGAGGGCGAGGGAGACGGAAAGTGATGCCCTATCCTTGGTCCCAAGGTCTTGTACGGCTGTACGTATGAATGTACTCGATATGATACAGTAGCAGTATATACCATAAATACACTCCTGGGGCAATAAGGCCAAAGCAACCAAGTCGGATCCCCACATCCCCTTTTTTCGTAGCTTCGCAACGAACTGACAGTGAGACAGACAGACAGGAAAGGCGAACCCCATTAACTCTCGCCGGTGGCGCATAACCAATGAAGCCCAAGAAAGGCTTTTCTTTGCCCCTGAGTCCAGAAAAAGAAAGAAACGTCAGTTATTTTCTCACCATTTCCACCGCCACAAGGAAAAATATACACTCCTTACAAATCCCTGTCAGGTTAAAAAAAATCCATATTTCTCTTTGTACAGTACATAAAGGAGAGCCTTTCTTCAAGGTCTTTTCCACACGTCACTTTCCCTTTCTTCAACTAACACTTACAGAAGAGCTGGTAGAGGGTCAGACAAGGACAAGCTCCGAATGGCCTTCCCAAAAATAGAAAAAAAATCTGGCGGAATCCGTGGCCGGAGAAAAAAAGGAGATGAGATGATAGATCCTTGATAACGAAGAAAGGGCCTTTCATTTTTTGTGGGAAAGAGATGGACCCTCCAGCAACGTACGATGCAGCGAGGGCACGGCATGCCAGACAGATTAATGCTTGGAGATGCGATCGATGGAGCGATGGGCGGGGGAAAATAGTGTATGGTTGGCGTCTGCAGAGCTAGAGCGTGATGTAAGGAAGAAAACAAAAGGTGAGGGATTGTCGTAGTGTCGAGTATGCAGACTTTTGGCATCTTTGGTTGTCTCGCCAACACCTCTTGGAACTCTGTGCGTTCGTGGTTGACGTTGGAAAGGACTAAAGATTGATCCCCCTGAGCCCACTTTTCTCCTCTCACACATATCTCCCCGAGGAAGAAGGAGAAGCAAAGTAATGGGGAGGGGAAATCTTCCTAGATCGGTTTTCGATAGTAAGCTAGGGAAGGGGGAAAGAAAGCTGGTATGGTGCCAGCGCCGTCGATGCGAGGAAAGAGGATAGGCGCCACGTAGGGGGTGAAAAAGGAATGGAAAAGAATCCGATATTTTGAATTGTATATCGTGATATATGTCGATATGGGGAAGGTGAAGAAGTCTCTCTCCATTGTATTACAGGTGTTTGACGACGGCGGCGACCTGACCCACGTGATGGTGCGCAAGTTCCCTTCGGTGGCCCGTATGCTGAAGGGCGTGGTGGAGGAGGACCTGACGGGCGTGCACAGGCTGTACCAGCTGAGCAAGGCCTCTCCCGGCGGCGGCGGCCTCCCCTTCCCGGCCATCAACTCCCACGACGCCGTCACAAAGACCATGATCGACACCTACTACGGCCAGAAGGAGTCGGTCGTAGACGCCATCAAGAGGTGCACCGACACGCTCATCGCAGGGAAGACGGCGCTCGTCTGCGGATACGGGCAGGTCAGATTACGTTTCTAGATAAAAATTTTACTTCCGGTACACCATCATACATTAATAAGCCTTTTATGTGAAATTCATGCGCGAAGAAGTCCCCTTTATTTATATCTCATAAATTCACATCCTGCGAATTTCTTTCCCGTCTTTTCATCTAACAAATGGACATTTCCTTCCTTCCGTCGTCCCCACTGCCAGCGCCCGTTTTGACGCCTTTTCCTCCCGCGGGATGACGGACGATGACAGCCAGCCCGTCACGATGTTCATGTCATTCGTCCAAACTCCAGATCTCTTCCCATGTCACTCTTTTTTTCGTCATATATATTTTTTCTGGTCACAATCCTTGGGAAGTGTGGCACGGGATGTTTTTTATCCCCTTTTTCTTTTCTAGGTGGGCAAGGGATGCGCCGATTCTCTGAAGGCGGTCGGATGCAACGTCGTCGTCAGCGAGGTCGATCCCATCTGCGCGCTGCAGGTAGTAATTTTCCATCTCTGGGATGTTTCCATTTTTTCCCTTGTTCAATTCAAAAATTCATCTTGTAGGCGGCGATGGACGGGCAGAGAGTCAGGAAGGTCGACAACGCAGTCAAGAAGGCGGACATCGTAAGTATTTTTTTCGCAACGGAAAATGCAAAAGAATGTTCAGGAAGTTTTCGCATTAAAATGCGAGAAGATGACAGGAAAGGAAACTTTCTTTTTCCGAGTATTCTTTCTCTTTTCCTCCCATGACGGCAAACTAATCAGAAGCGTAGAGGGAGGGTAGAGCTGGTGCTTAAGCTCCCATCCCATCTCCCTGAAATGGGAGGCAGAAGCGAAGAAAGGCCTAGCTGGAAAAAAAAAGTTGCGTTGCAGCAGGTGGACCCTCATCTCTTGTGCAGTGCAGAAAAAAGAAAAGGAAAAGAATGAAAGAAGGAGGGAATGGGTGGATGGCAAACTTTGCAAAAATTAGAAAGCAAGGCAACTGTACTGGCTTAGAAAAGGTCACGCGATAAAAGTGCATTTCATTCCCTCTTTTCTTTCATGTTTCTATATCCAGGTTGTGACTGCTACGGGGAACAAGCGCGTTATCACCCGCGCGCATATGGAGTCCATGAAGGACGGCTGCATCCTGTGCAACATGGGACACGCCAGCGCAGAGATAGACGTCCCATCGCTAAAGACGCCAAATCTAACATGGGAGAGAGTAAGGTAAGGATAAGTTTAAAAATCGTACAGAAAAATACGGTCATTAGTGACGATTATTATTATTTTGCTAAATCCTCCATGCAGGTCCAACGTGGACCACATCATCTTCCCCGACAAGAAGAAGATCGTCCTGCTGGCGGAGGGCCGCGTGGTGAACCTGGCCGTGACCAGCCTGCCCAGCTTTGTGGTGTCCGTCAACGCCTGCACCCAGGTTCTGGCCCTGGTGGAGCTGTTCAACGCGCCTAAGGGGAGGTACAAGTCGGAGGTCTACCTGCTGCCCAAGAAGATCGACGAGTACGTGGCCTCGCTCCACCTCGCGCAGTTCCAGGCCAACCTCACTGAGATGTCCGACGACCAGGCAAAGTACCTTGGGCTAAGCAAAACCGGGCCGTTCAAGCCGCAGTTCTACCGGTACTGAGCCAGCAAGAGAGCGAGAAAGAAAGAAGGTTGTAAAGAATTAAGTGTGTGTAAAATGAGCGTATTTGGCAATTACTGTACGTACTTGTGGTACAAAATTGAAGAAGGCATTTTTCTCCCCCAGACCGTATTATTTGAATGTTCTTCGTGCATGGTCCTGAAGAATGTATAGATTGTATTTCTTCGAGTAGGCCTTGGGGCCCCTGAATGACGTAGGCATTTGTGAAAGTGGATGGTCTGGTAATGTGATACGGCGAAGAGATATTAGCAGGAAATAAGAAAAAGGTTCACGCGAAGTCGAAATAGAAAGTATTCATTGATGTAAAGAAGGAAAAAAATAAAGCAAATTTGAAGAAAACTTCGTGAAGCATGCGAATGCCGAATGGCTAGATTTTTTTTTTCAACTGATTCGATTCGATGTATTTCACCAAACTATTATGTACCGTTATAATATTGCTCACAGCCACAGTAGAACAACTTATGTACGTATTCGCGATCGACTTCAGTACGGACCGTTACACTCTTATGTTAATTGACCAGTAGGGCATCTAGAGCCTATGGGTCTGATATAGCTGCCTCATTGGCACCCAGGCTTCCTCCGCCATCTTGGCGCCAGAGGCGGGATCACTGCTAGCAGACGGCTGAGCAGAGTCGCCTTCGGTGAGGCGGACGGTGGTGTAGAGGTCGGCCATCCCCTGCTGCGTCGCGGAAGAAGGGGCTGCGGCGGCAGGATGGTGGATAGCGGTGGACGCCAGCGCCACGTCGGGAAAGTTGGGGTGTGGCTGCTGGCAAGGCGGCGGCTGCAGTCGGACATTGGCGGAATTTCCAAACCCGCCGTTGAGGACCTCACCGTAAAACTGTAGAGGCTGCCGTAAAAATGTTTTTCTTTTAAAAGAAATGTTTCTATAACTGCAAATAATATTTAGTCACCGTTTGGCCCTCTTGGTTTACCATAAAGTTTGTCGCCTTGTGGTCGGTGAAGTCGCTCAGCAAGTTGCTGGCAGAGGCATTTAACTGGAAAGTTTTTGGATGTCGCCTGAAAGTGCTGAAAAAAAATTGAAAAGTTTAGACAGAACATCATTTGGAATGAGAAATAAACAATTGTAGTTATACGTACTTCATTGGCGAGATGGAGATCCCCTCCGGCGGCACCACGACGTACTCGTTTCCCCTCTGCCTCCGCTGCTGCATCATCTGCTGCTGGAAGAGGCGACGGTCGAGGGTGGCCGTTGCCACTCCTCCGCCTCCGACGCCAGAGCCGGAGGGGCCAAGGGCGGCGAAGCGGAGGGAGCCGCACTTGCTGGAGTGGGAGGGCGCGACCTCGACCGCAGAGGAGGAAGGCATCGCTAGGTCCTCGCCGACGTCGTTGTTGCCGTTAGAGGTGGTGGCAGTGGTGGTAGTGGAGAGGAGGAGGCTCTGGCGGTGGTCGTGCAGGCGGGAGACCAGCTCGGTCTCGGAGGACATGAGCCCAACGCCGCCGTTGCTGCCGCTCTCGTCCATCTTGGAGCGGAACCCGTTCGAAGCTGCGTTCGAAATATTGAGGTAACAAAAACTAATTTTCTACTTTATTGTGGATGTGGTTGGGATTTCTCACCTTCTCGGAAAACAAGTTTCTTCCTAAAGTGGTGAACCGTGAGAACCACGGCGACGGTGATGATCGTGACGGATAGGAAAAGCGGCAGCATCACCGAAGGGTTCCCAAGGATCAAGCCGCTGTAGTCCGAGTGGATAATTTGCTCGGGCGCGACCGTGGCTGGACATTAAAATTAAGATAAAAGTACAACAAAAAAGGTACCAGATGAGAAACAGATCATACCTCCGCTGTAGGTGAGAGTGGTGAAGTTGTACTCTTCGACGGTGGACCCGGCGGCGTTGTGGGCGGTCATCCTCAGGGTGTACCTCGTCTCCGGAGTGAGGTCAAGGATAAGGAAGCCGCCCAGGTTCCGGACCCTCTCCGGCTTGACGTTGTTGTTGACCAGGACCCACTGGTCTCCGCTGTCGCCCGTTGACAAGGAGTAGTCGTGATGATGATCCCTCCTCTTGTACTCAATCACGAAACTGTAAAGTGACGAATTTTCTTGAAAGGCTATTAAACAAGCTTTGGAAAGAGGGATGGCGAACCTTGATATTGGGCAACCGCCGGATTCCCAGGACCTCAGGTTCAGTGATATGGAGGTGGAATTCGCGGATACCAGAGATTTTGAACTGGCTGGGGCGAGCGGAGCGGTTCCGGTGGTGCGAGCAGCAGCGGTGTCGGTTCTCTCACCCACCCCGAAATCGTTCACAGCCTGGAATTGTATTGCGTACAGCAATTTTTTTCTCAATATTCCCCCCGCCTTTTTCTACCTGAATGTAGAACAAGTAATTTGTCCCGCACTTGAGGCCGTCCAGCGTGTACTGCACCCTCTCGGGCGCCACCTCGACTCGGTCCCAGCTGCCGTACTCGCGGTGGTAGTGGAGCCTGTAGGCGAGCAACGGGGACCCGCCGTCTGCGGAGGCGGGCGACCAGGAGAGGGTGATGGAGGACGGGGTGGCGGCCGAAACGGAGAAGGTGGGCGGGGCGGGGGGCACGCCGTTGTTGCGGCTCAGGCGCACGTCCAGCGAGTAGGTGATGCTGTCGCGGCCGAAATGGTTGCTGACGTGGCAGGAGTAGTTGCCGGCGTCTCCCGTCTCCAGGGTGGAGATGCGGAGCACCTCGCCGTAGGACTCGAGGTTGAAGCGGTGAGACTCGGACAACGGTGTACCACTGCAAAGGTGAGAAAATTATCAAAATTTGCAACTACAGAAACAAAATTATTTTTTCCCTACTCGTATGTCCACTCCCTCGAAGGGCTGGGATCGCCTACAGCCACGCATTCTAGGACGACCTCCTCGCGCACTGCCGCTATGACGGCGCGGGAGAAAGAGGCCAGGGTGGCTGGCACGGGAGATTGCGGCGTCTCAGACACGATCTCCGACTCAGGGCCGTCACCGGAGAGGGTGCTCGCACGCACCCAAAAACTGTACGGTTGATTCTGAAGAGAAAACAAAGCCGGTAATATATTTTTTCTCCATATTTTATGACACGATGGCATCTACCTGGATAAGACCCTTCACGGAGAAGTTTGTGTCTTCCGGTAGGATCTCGAAGTGCTGGGTGAACTGCCTCCCGCCCTCCATCGTCCTCATGTATACGGAGTAGCGCGAGAGCCTCCCGTTGGGCCTCGCCGGGGGTAGCCAAGACACCAGCACACTGTGCGCGTCGACGGAGGCAGCCTTCACGTCCTGCGGCCTGCCCGGCACTGAAAGCGGAAAATATGTGCAAATATTTTGAAGAGCTGAAAAACTATAAGTAGGTTATGAGCACTACCATCCTCCAAGGTGCGGCAGTAGATGGATCTGCTTTTGAGGCCCTGGCCGACACGCGTAGCCGCCGCAACACGGACGGAGTAATTTTGGTACTTGTCCAACCCACCAAGGGTCATCTGAGTTTGCAATGTGCTTTGCTCCAGTATTTCGACCCTCTCTAAAAATATAATCATGGACGTTGAGGAAATTTTTTTGTATACACTATCTCAAATCGAGTTTAATCACCTTCCCATTCTCGCAAGGGTCGAAAATACACCCTGTACTCTCGTAACTTCCCATTGAGTTCGTGTCGAGGAGGCGACGACCAACTAATGCTCAAGCTCGTCGAAGACAGGGGACTGCACTGCAGATTACCCGGAGCTGAACTGGGTACTGAAGAGGTCAATTCAAAAATTAAATTTCATCCTAATACTGTATATGGCAAAAAATATATATTTCAAACCATCTTCTCCGGTTGTGACTACGATCTCTCTATTTCTCGGTCCAGCGCCCATGCGATTGAACGCCTGAACCACCACGCTGTAGCGAGTGTATTTTTTGAGGTGCGGTATTGACAGCTTCAGTACAGATGCATCCTAGAAACGAAGAATTTATGCAATGTTCGTCATGATACGAAAGATGAGAAATAATACTACCTTAGATTTTGATATCTCCAACGTCTGATACCGAAAAGGATCAGAAGTATTGGTCGCCTTGTAGCCGATATAGTATCCTAGAATCTTTCCGTGTTGCAGAGCTTCTTCAGGAGCCTAAAGATGCAAGTAAGGAATAGCATCGTAAAGACCAGTGGTTGGGAAAAATATTAAAGCTCACCCTCCAAGACACCACGATAGCCTGAGACCCGTTTTCACGGCCAATGACATCTGTTGGAGGACCCTCTGGAACTTCCTCCCCAGTCTGAACGACAACTGGGGCTGTGGGTGCGGACTCTCCGACGCCGTTCGCTGCTACGAGTCGTAAATGGTAGACCGAGGCAGGTAGAAGTGTGTGGAGTTCAGTCCACGAAGAAGCACCGGAACACGAATGTGTATAGGCGTCACTCCACAATTCTGTCAAAGGAAGAAGACAATAGTTGTGAACCAGCGTTATACAATTGAATATACAGTATATTTAAGTACGATAGGGAAATAAGACAGTACACCCATCCATATTATGACAAAGGAAACAGGGGCGGGAGTGAGATACTTGAAAGTTGTAACTACCTCCTGTCTGGAGGAACTCTTTGCGGTTGATTTCTTCCATCAGGAGGGTAAGGCTGGTTAGGGTTAAAAGAGCCGGGAGTTTCGAAGGGAAGGGAAGCGAGATCCTGATAAGGCTGAAGTTGTTGTTGCTGCTGCTGTCCCGGGGGCAAATTCGATTCCCGTCGCTGAGGTCTCCCTCCTGGACAAGACGGACAACCAGGACAGTCAAGAGAGTGATATCCGTCGAAGCACTGGTTACAGTTTGGATTCCCGCAGTATGCGAAATGTCGATCTGCTGACGAGACCAGCCCCGATCTGCGTCTAGAACTGCGCCCTGCCCTCCGTGACTTTGATTTGGACTTTCTGCTCTCCCGCTTGCCATGATGTCCTTTTTCTCTTTTGCTTTTCTTTCCTTGGTGCTTGTGTTCATTCCCGACATGAGAAACGCCCCCCGTGGAACTGGCAGGTTCAGAAGCCAATCCAACCAATTTCCAGTCACTCCTTTCCTGTTTGTCATGCTTTTTCTCTGACCCCTCCTCATCTCTTGGACCGATTTCAAGGCCACCGTGCCCGTGCGGGTGGTGATGGCCGCCGCCACCATCCTTGGCGCTGGGCTTGACGCTTTTCTTGCCGCTGTCACTGTCGCTTTCGCTGCTGGTTCTGGTAGAGGGAATCCCGCTTACAATGCTGGGCCGCGGGCTGCGCTTTCGCCAGGGAAAAAGGCAGAGATTTTGGGGTTCGGGCATCAGAGTTGCACGCTGCGATCCCGTCCCCGAATCTGCGTCTTCTTCGTCCTCCAGAATAACCAGTTCTTTGCGAGGGAGTGAACCCAGATTTCGAATCTTTCCGGCCAGGTTGTCCAACGTTCCTTGAACATACTCGCCTTGAAATATACGGATAAGGATCAAGACGAGAATTATGAAAAGGACCAAGCTGACACCGGCGGAGATGAAGGCAATTATGGCTGCGGTCACCGTCAACACTTCAAAGGAATCCGTGTTCTTCCCGGCAAAGTATTCCGTGATGTAGGACGGCTTGATCGAGTCGTAATAGTTGTCCGCTGCGATTGAAAGTGCGCCAGCAGTAAAAAGACCCACAATAAGAACCACATATAGAGCGCAAAGTAAACTCACAACGCATTTAAAAGCAGAGAAGGCCATTTTCTGACCACAAAACTTTCCCTTTCTTTACACGAAATTTCAACGATGAAAAAAAATTCAAAATTTGAATTCAAATTCAAATTTCAAATTTTCTTTCAAAAAGTTTGCTATGTTGAAACAAAAAATACATGAAAACTTACTGAGTCAGTCTTCACTCTACAGAAGTGTGTCCAGATATTGTGATTTTGCGCGAAAGTGGCGCATTTTGACCCTCTCTCGCGCATCGATTTTCAAACCTTGCGCGATAACCCAAAAAGTGGCGCATGTTGACTTTTTCAAAATTTTATGTAGTAAAATTTATTTTTTTCCCAAAAAATAAAAAGGTGAAAATTTTCTAAAAGTTACCTTAGCCTGAAACCTCCAAAAATGCAATAAAAGAGTTGACATTTTAGGCTGGCACATTTATTCGCGAATTTTGAGCGATATCTTGCGCATTTTGACGAAAAAAATCTGCACACACTGCTCTACAGTAACAGTAAGAATTAAGAAACTCCCTCATCTTAGATCTTAGGCTTATCCGCTACAATTAAGTACCTTTCCAATGGAGCCTCTAGCTTGCCTTCACAACTGCGCTTTCTTCCTCCACGGAGTTCTTTTATTTGGACTCGTTGCTATCGCAATACTGTCGCTCATCTACAAAAAGAAGTACTCTTCCATTCAACCCCAGTTCATCCAAGATTTCTACGCGGGAGATCACACCAACAGCATCCCCGTCTTAACCCTGATCTCGACGACAGTGAGCGCGCTCATCGCGATTCTTATTCTTATTCTGACGGTGCTGTTCTACCGTATGACCTCCGGGGAAGACAGGCTCACCTCTTCCATGGACATAGGGGATTGCATGCGAGAGTTCCGCATAGCTCGCCACAAGCACATGAATAAGGCCGAGAAGAAGATGAAAGCGAAACAGGAACTTGACTCAGACAGCACCAGCGACAGTAGTGACTATAGCGAAGGATGCGACGACTGCCGCGCGAAGGCCAACATGAGGAAGCACAAAAAGCGGTCGAGGGACTCAAGGAAGGCTATCGTGTCAATGTACAAGCAAAGGAACAAGGAACACAGCGGGTCATCGTCCACCTACAGTGTTGGCGGCGGAGGGGTGAATCCCAGCAGCAAAAAGGGGGCACGTCACGGGGAACACCACCACAACTGGATGGACTGGCTGGCGGAACCATGCGGCCACGACCAGCCGACGACCAGCAGGCGGACGGGCAACGCCAAAGACGGAGACATTGGGGGAGTCTACTCGGCAGACAGAAAATAATATCAGGGCCAGACGGGAAGGGGGTGGGTACAGCTTGTGTTGACAGCAATTGTAAGGTACTCACGATGGCCTTTTTTGTATTGGACGAGGAATGATGTGATCTGGCTGAGGCCGTCGAAAGGGTGCGCCCACGTCAGATTCGCTGTCCGCGACGTTGAGCTCACCACTTTCAAGTCCCTGGGGGTTTCGGGAGGCTCCTGTATAAAGGGGGAATTGTTTGCAGTCAGAAAAGCTCCACTAATCGTTTTGCTCGTCCTACCTGCACGATTAGGTTGACAACTCTCTCGCTGCTTCCGAATTTGTTCGTAGCTCTGCAACTGAAGACGGCTGTGTCGAACCTCTTGGACTTTCTTATCACCAAGCGAGAAACCGTGCCATTTTCATTCGGTTCGTCTTTGACCTGGGCGGGAGAGAAGCTGATCAATCCTATGTCCTTGCCTCAAGATTGCTAGCAAATCCTTCTCACCTTGAACCTCTGATCGCCTCCTCCATGTGCCGTAGAAGGCAGAGCCCTCTGGTTCCTGGACCAACGGACCGTGATGGGGGCGTCCCCCAACGCGTGACACTCGATCACTGCGCGCGACCCGATCACCACGCTCTGGTTGGCCAGCGATGCGGAAAAACGGGCGGGGACTGTGTGGGGCGCAAAAAGAGACGGTTCAAACGGAGCACAGACAAAAGAGGCAGTTTGGCATATTTGAACGGAGAAAGCTTGAAGCGGAGAGGAGGGGAAAGTGAATCAGAGGGTTCCCCCCCCCAAAAAAAAAACTTACTATTGACATCGACCTCCACCAACTTGCTGATGGGTTCCCCGACCCCGTTCTCGGCTTTGCAGAGGTACTTTCCCTCGTTCGCAGCGCCCACTCGCTCCATGACAAGGGTGCCGTTCGCGAGGACCCTATGGTTAGTGACTCCAGCGTTGCGGAGGTCGCTGAAGGATGAAGAGCCGGAGACAGCGGCCGACCCCTTCGACGCCGGTGCCGCCTTAGTCCACGTGATCCTTGGCGACGGGACGCCGGAAGCCAAGCAGTTGAGCTGCACGGTCTCACCGAGCATAGCATTAGCATCGCGCGGGGAGGAAATCCATTTCGGAGGGACTGGAAAGAGAAAGAGGATGATGTAGGTAAGTACAACAGTGGTCTGAATTGGCAGGAAGGACTTGAAGCAATTAAGCTAATGTGTAGAAAGTGCACGTTTCTACTACGAAACATGGTAGGCTACTACACAACATTTGAGTTGAGGGGAGTGGTAGGGGGTGGTTGAGGAAAAGAGGAACTTTAAGAGGCTCTTTTATCTCGCAAAGTTGAGGAAAGAAGTAGTGCCGTGGCACTGTAGCAGTACCCATTACTCCATAGTTTCAACTATAGAATTCCCTCAGGCTTTAGGGACAGCAAGCGGGAGGTAAAGATTCTTTCTCTTTCCTTTCTTTCAAGCAAAAGGTTTTTCCTCGTGTGCGCCTCAAAGATCCTCCTAAGTAGGAGGAAAAGAAGAGGGAACAGCTGGAGACGGAGCCGAAAGTCCCGCCGAAGAAATTGTACCACCACTGCAGCTAAGGGGACGGGGAGGCCCGACCGGTGACGAGCCCTCCCTTTCCTTCCTCTTCCAAGCTCAAACCTCGTTCTCCTGCCGCCCTAATTTGAATTTCTGCATATGTTAGATTATCCCCCTTTTCCTTCTCTATCCGCGGCCTCCTTTTGATATATCCTTGGGCGAGATATCCTTTTCCCTTCTTACTGTTCACGACGAGGGTGGCGGAGCGGGACTCGCTGTCGGCGTCGTTGCTCGCCACGCACGTGTAGTTTCCCGAGTGCCTGTAAATAAAGATGGATGATCAAAGCAAAGGAATATATGAAACGTTTTGCTGTCTTTGTGCCTCGTCTGCAGGACGGGGAAAGAGATGGAGCTGCTGAAGTCGTCCTCCTGGCCGACGGAGAGACCCAGGTCGTTGGAGACGGTCAGCTCACGGGAACCGAAGAACCAGCGGAAACTGAAAAACGGACGGGGGAAAGATTGCCTGTATGTCGGAGGAAGGTATGCATAGAAATTTGCAAAAGCAACACACGAATTGAAAATACCATGTAATGGACTGACATTGCTGCGCCGCAGTACTGTATGTACAAGGTCGAGGGAGAAGGTATTTCGGTCTTCTTAACCTGACTCAAAGTGAGATAAATAGCCAGTCCGGGTGGAAGGCAATGGGAAAGCTGGGAAATCAGATGGCGCGTTACTTCCTGCAGGTGTGCAGGGGGCGATGGGTTACACTAGGAAGTAGATATTTTTGGGGCAACGAAAGCAAGCAACGGCTAGCATCTTCAACAAACAGCAAATACGGCAACACCAACAAGAGCATCGTTTTCAGTCATATAACTCACGTGATGGGCAGGTCTCCCAGGCTGGCCGTGCAGGCCACCCTCGTCCGCCCGCCCTCCTGGAGGCCGGACTTGAAGCGGAAGGGCTCGATGCGCGGGGCCACTGCCAAGGCAAAAAGGGGAAGGGGGAGAAAGGAAGGGGAAAGATAAATGGAGCGAGGCGTCTGGGAAAATAAAGTAGGTGGGGCGAATTAAATCGGGAGAGGGAGGGAGAGGGGCCGCCGCCGCCATCCCGCGGAGAGAGATTTTTTTATACGCGGGAGGCGAAAGGAGAGAAGTGATGAATGGTAGGACGGGGGAGATAAATATAGAAAGTTTCGCCTTCCCTCGCTATCTCCACCGACTATTTTTCGATGGACTATCTCTCCCCGAGTCCCACGGGTGCGTAAGGGATACCTGAGAGAGGTGCGGGAAGGAGAACAAAGTGGAAAAGAATGGGAAAGGGGAGGGGAGAGGGGGGAGAAAGTTGCGAGTCATCATCGTCGCTTTTTACCTTTCTCACGAGGGAGAATTGTCCGAAAAGTTGCCTGGGAATTCGAGGCACGTATGCGTGTGTGTGCAATCGACTTTTATCCACATCCTCGGTTGGAGGGAGGAGAAGAGGGAGGGAGGAAGAACCGTAGCGGCGACGACTTTTCGGGGTTCTCTTTACCGAGTTTTCGCGGAGTTCCCCGGTTCGACAAAAGGGGGAGGACGACGACGAAGAAAAGTAGTTTCATGCTCTCCTTCCTCCATTCCAACCTACCCTTCCCTATTCCAGTGCAGGCCAGGCGGTGGCGGCAAGTTGTAAATGACCAGGTTTCATGGGGATCCAAAGTTAGCGAAGAAAGTTTGCCGAATTTAAGGCAAGTGTCTTTGCGCCCTCCGTTTTTGCCAGAGTGGAAAAGAGAAACCGGGAGATGGTATCGTTGGCGACGGACGAGGGGAAGACGATTCTGCCGGCGGCTGGCTGCGTAATATTTCCGCCCCTATAGAGAGGTGGCCATTGTTGTGTATCAACGTTGATGCCATAGAGAGGTAGGGGGAGGAGGCGTCAGCCTGCGATACCTTCGGCGTCATTGTGTGCCCTCTCTCCTCCGGCAGCCTACAGCACGGTAAATCCCCCTCCTCCCACCTACCCTCATCGTTCGCTATCAACGGATAATAAAGAGCAGCCCTCGCTCGCCCTTTCTCCTTCTCCATCTCGCCCCCGGCTTTGTGAATGTGTGATCCTAAGCGGCATCCCCCGTGTAATATATCCGGCTAGCCTAGATTTCTGCTTATTATTACAGCTCTTGCTCTCACCTTTGACCGTGACGGTGAGGTGGGTGGTAGCGGTGCGGCTGTGGTCTCCGCCGCCCACCACCAGGCAGGTGTATCTGCCGGCGTCGCTCCTGGAAACCCGGCGGATTAGCAGGGAGCCGTTGCTGAACACGGATTGTCTCTCGTTGTGAGGCAGCTCTTCCCCTGATAAGAAGCACAAATCGAATCATAGTACGTATCAATATCTCTATTTATGCACATTTCCGGTTTACCTCCCCTTGACCACTTGATCCCCTCGATGGGATGCCCGCCGTAGGGGCAGTGCGCCCAGAGGTCCCTCCCTGCGACTGCGGCCACGTCCGGCATCCTCCTGGCAGCGGGCGGCCCCTCCACGTCCACCCGGCGGGTCCTCTCGTCGCGACCGAGGTAGTTGGAGGCGTGGCATGAGTACCAGCCGCCCTCGCCGGAGGACAAAGAGGACAAGCTCAGGACCAGGCTGGAGGTCGTCGTGCGACCGGTGACTTTGGGCGCACCCCTAAAATTAAATGTTTTAAAATTTTCATCGTTTTCCGAAAAGAGAGAGAAAAAGAATACCTGGTCAGCTTGATCCTGCCCCCCTCCGCCACCTCCCCCCCGTCGACGACCCAGGCGAGATCTGGCGCCGGGGTCCCAGAGGCCACGCACTCCAGTCTCACGGACTGACCAGGGGAGAGCACCTGGTCGTGAAAGGTGGACAGAACCACCGGGTGGGCGTCTGAGAAGAAAAGGAAAGGAAATAATAGCATTACGTATTGTAGGCCAGATTGGCGCAGCGCCGTGATTTGCTAGTCCCTACTTATTTCTACATGGAGGAGGGATCGCATGCATCTCTCGGTGGTGGTCTTCCGTTCGTTCTCGCGCCGTTGCATGCAAAAGTGGAGAGGGGGAGGTTCTTCCTAGCAAAACTTCTCCCTTTCCCCCGCACGCAAACTGTTGCCGCCCCCGGGAGAAAGGAGGGGGGAAAGGTGGGAGGGATCAGGAGGGACGAGGGTCACTCATCCGTCCCCCCTCCTCTTCTCCTGGAAAGGGAGAGGATACCACCACCGCACGGTAGTAGTATCGCCATTCCAAGCACACACACACTCACTCCGCAAAGAGACAGCATGGAAGGAAAGGGAGAGAGGAGATGAGGTGGGCTGCTTTTTCGCAAGTGGCGCACGAAATACCAGATACATCAGTGGCAAAGGACACTCTGTTCGTAATACAGGGTGTCATCCACGTGTGGAAACATTCATACACCTAGAGTAGGCCGCGCAAATCCCTTTTGGACATTCGATAGTGCTTATCGCCACCCTGTGTTCTGACAGAATGTCCTGTATTCACTCACCTCCCAGCTCTAGCATTGCCGTCGCCTGCGCCCTCCTTCCAGTGACCGAGCAGACGGTTGATCCCCCAAGGGAGGAGGAGGGATCAGGCAGGAGGGACTGAGACGGCGACGGCGGCGTTTGGTAGTACCACGCGGCTGCGGCCTCTCGCGCGAAGGTCTCCGGCATCTCCGCCACGCACTGGTAAACGCCGCGGTCGCCGCGCGCCACAGAGCGGAGCAGGAGGGTTCGGCCCTGCTGGCGAGGCGGCGGCATCCGATGCCGACCCACCTGGAAAAGCAAGAAAGCATCCGTGCGACAATCACTTTTTGGGAGGGAGGAGGAGGGAGGGGAATTATCGGAGACCGAATTTTCTCTTGCTCCTCCCTCCCCTTCCTTGGCCCTCCCCTCCCCTGTGGCACGGTCGAACGGAGATTGCACGCCAAGGTCAGAGATCGAGGGGTTTTCCCGCCGCTTCCGCATTGCCGATCACGCATTGTGTTCCTTTGGTTGCAAAGGTGAAGGATTTTTTTCATTTACTCTCATCCGCCGCAAGGAGGAAGTAAAGATTTGAATCGACCGCAAATAACTAGAAATGTAGGGGGGAACTCAATTATTTAAAGGTTGCAGAGTGGTGTGAAGATAATGCTGGGAAAGTGGATCGACCATACAAGAACAAAAGTAAACAGATAATCACTGATAATCTAAAAACATTATACACCTCAAATACTGTAGTCTGTAGCATAAACATCGTTCTAGGGCTAGAAGCTCATTTTACTGTAGTTCGTTGCTGTAAGGGAAAAATATTTGGGTGAAAAAGAGCGCTACCAGCCTGCCGCTCTCGGCCAATTTTCCCCTTCCTCGTTCCAAGATCTCTTCCCCGCCCAACGATATTACCTTGCGATCTCCTTGCTCTTCCGCCTCTGCCCCACCCGGCACCTCTCTTCCGTCCCTCAGCCACGCCACCCTCCCGACGGGGAAGCCCCTGACCTCGCATCCGATCCTGGCCCGGGAACCGACGTCGGCGCGCTGGTAGCCGGGAGACACCCTCACGCTCAACGGGGCTGCGGGGAGGAGGAGAGAAGAAAGGGGGCAGTTAGTAACTGTGTCAACGATGTCACAGATCGGCTGGCCGCTGCGGCATCCGTCCAAAAAGATCCGACGACGACGCCCACACCACCTCTACCCCAATTTCCCCCGATGGCTATACGCTGACTGTTTGTGGTGGCGGTGGTGGAAAGGACAAATTGGGAAAGACGGGAGAGGAGATGGGGGATATTGTTGTAAGGGAATGGGGAAAAGCTCAAATCTGACTTTATCCCTCCGTGATGGACGGGCTGGATGACTTCTTTTGGTTTCGACCGTAGTGGAAGAGTCAAAACTCACCATAGACGCTGAGCTGGACCTGCGCGACGACGGCCCCCAGCTCGTTCTCCGCCCTGCACGTCCACCGCCCGCCGTGGAAGGAGGAGCTCACGTTGGCCAGCAGGAGGGACCCGGACAGTTGAGACGTTCCCGCCACCGAAGCGGAAGGCCGACCGTTCAGGAACCACCTACAAAGGAGAAAGAGGAAAAAGATGCTGTACGAGACGATAAAGACATTCGCAGCCGTTTCCCTCCGAAGTCCAAGGTCAAGAAAAGAGACACGGACGCAGACAACAAAGAGTGCACACAAGGCCTTCCGCCGTGCCAAAAGAAAGAAGCGGGGAAGGAATTATGGCTGCAGCATTTTTTGCGGCGTTGGCATTGAACTTTCGGGTCTCGGAGGCGAAAAGTGCTCTTTCCGGCAAAAGAGATGGAGGAGGGTGCAAAAAAAGTCAGTCTGATTCTCTCCGCCTCCCCCGACATGTGAGAAGGAGGGAGGGAGGGATTCCCTGGCAGTCCCTTCTCCCTTATTCTGTTGTTGTCCCATTCGCCCCGTCTTCCTCCCCCGCGACCCGACCCTTCCTCACCCTCTTCTCGATCTTTCCCCCCGATCCCCCTTCCCTTCGCGGGTGAGAGAGTGTTGGTTCGGAAGTCGAGAGGGCGAGAAAAACAAGAGAGCCCCCCTTCCCTTCTCCTTGGAGACGCCTCCCTCCCTTTTTCCACCCTCCGTGGTGTCACTAAGGAGACGGAAGGGAAGTCCCGACCTCCTCCTCCCCACTTCCTCCCAAACCAAGAGAAAAGCCGACATCGACGAAAATAGAAGAAGGGGGGAAAGAACTTTTTTTCAAGACTCCAATTACGCGAATTTCTTTCTCCCTTCCCCCCTTTGTGTCCAGTCCGCCGACAGCATCTTTCAATAGTCTCCGGGGGAACGAGGAGAAAGAAGGAACACAAGTGGGCTTTCGGGAGGAGAGGAAAGAACTTTTCGAGTGTCGTTCGGTCTGCAGTTCCTGGTGTCAATTGTCTCTCGGCTCGGGCCGCAGCCTCCACCACCACTAACACACACGCCAGGGAAAAAGTCCCCTCATACTCCGATCTCTATGTAGGACACTAGAGAGGAAATAAAGGTGTCCGCCAGAAAGAAGAAGAAGACACACTTTCCTCATCCTCCCCTCCGGGGGGAGTCGCCTCTTGCCCCTCTTTCCCTCCTCATCTTTGATTAGAGACTCTTCCTCTCTCCAACCCGTAGGTCACAGAAGGGGCAATAAATCCACCTTAATTGCGTTCGCAGAAAAAAGAGAAAGAAAGCTGACCGCGAACGCCAGCCTTTGGCATTCTGTACCTTCACGCACTGTATGCTTCTTTCAGAAAGTGCGGGACCCTTTCTCGGAGAACATTAAAACTTTTCTTTCTTTGAGGATACGTTAAATAAACCGCGGGTCTCTCAAAGCACCGCTAGACAGAATAAGGAAGGGGGTTCGCCCTTTTCACTTTACTTTTGTCCCCCCTGTCACTCTGCCTCTTCCCTTTTCTCAGTCTCCCCGCAGGACTTTTTACGACAAACTTCAAAAAGAAAGAGGGGAGGAGGAGGAAATTTTATTTTCGTCCCCCTTTCTTTCTTTATGGTACTGTTGTGCCTTTGCCCTATCTCGCGTGCCCCCCTTCCCCGTCCGTCTGCGTTTGCTTTTGCATGCTGCAGGTGGCGGCGGGGGACAGCGGGACGGAAAGAGGGACGCAAAACGGAACGAACATAAGAGCGGCGTCGTCGAAAAAGCTTTTGTTTCCGGGAAAGGGAGGCGAGCGAGATTCGCCCTCTCATGGCCTAGATGTGCACGCACGCAAGACGCGAGACAAATTAGCGACTCCTCCGCCGCAACACTGGCTTATTAGAACGTGAGGAAGAAACAAAACTTTTTCCGTTCCCTTCCCCTCGTTTTCCGCGAAAATTCTGCCGCTATCCGTCCGACCAGCATGGCTACGGGCTCGGATAGCAGAAGCCGCAAGAGCTGCGATTCCAAGTTGGCAGGGAGGATACGGCGGCCCAGAAAATAAAGAGGGATCCTAAAGCTGCAGAAATTTCCATTCTTTCTTTCTTTCCTTTCTCTTTTGCTCTCTTTTCTCGTGTCCATTCTCTTGAATTGTCGCATGAGCCCGGAGCGGAGAGACCGCCGCCGCCGCTGCCCGATCCTTTCCTCCCTTTCTTCCCCCTTTTATGATGCGGACTGGGGCTGTATGCACAGGGGAAGGGGAGGGGTATAAGAGGAGAAGAATAGGGGAAACGGCCTTCGCTTAAAAATCCTGCCGGAAAATGAGGGACTACTGGTCCGTCCCTCTCCCGCCTTTTTTCCAGAATGGGCATCTCTATCTCTATTGGTCCCAGTGGCCTCTTACGAAAAATAAAACCTGTCCCACAGTTCTTCCTTTCTTTCCCCGTCCGTTGCATCGTATTGAAATTGACCTCCAGGGTTCCACTTCCCTTTTGTGGATACAGCATGTGTTCAGACGAAGAAACAAAGAAACGGAGGGACAGTTTGGCTTCCGTATCAGAGAGAAAGGGCATTCTAGCTCCTCAGCCCATCCCATTCCCGTAACTCATTGCTGAGTTCTTCTTTCCGTCCCGATCCCTCCGCCTCTTTTGGAACCTCAAGACGAGAGAAATTCCAAAGCAGAGAGGCGCTCTCTTCCCCCTTTTGCTGACTGGTCAAGAGGCTCTTTCCTCCGCCGACACAATAAATGGCAATGAAGGAAAAGAAAAGCTCTATTCCGCCCACAGCGCTCGTTCAAAGCAACGAGGGAGGGGCGGGCGTTTAAAGTGGCCGGAGGAGAAAAGAAGAGCCGAAGAGGGCAGTTTGGATCAGAGCGGGCGGGCAAGTCGAACTTGGACTCTCTCTCGGAGACCATTATGCGAACGATGCAAAACGAGAAATCCCAACTGGCTCGGTCAGAATCAAAAGATTCCGCTCCGCAATCCCCTTCCTCCCTCTTCCAGCGCTTTTTGTTATCATTGCCTCCTAGCTCTCGCGAGAATCCCCCCTTGCTTCGCTGCAAAAAAGGCAGCACGCGCGGCTGATTGAGTTTCACCGCCCGAGATGCACTTTCAAGTACCCGCACCAATGCGCCAGAAATGTTTTTTCCCTTTTGGCCTCCCCAAACCCAGAAAAATGCAATCGACGAGGGCATTGTTGATTTCCTTTCTCCGAAAGCGAGAGTGGCCACTCCCCCCCTTTTCTTCCTTCTGCACCCCCATCCCTCTCTCCCTCCTTCCGTCCAAGAGTGCGAAGGGGAAGAGGAAGATGGTTGATTTGCGAGAGGAGGAGGCAGAGGCGTTCTCTTTCCCCCTCGCTGGCCTGTCTGCCTCCCCTGGCTACACCTCCTCTTCCTCCGACCTCTTCCTCCTCTCCTTCCACTCTTCATCTTCCACCGTCCACTTCCTTCCTTCCTTCCTTCCCTTTTCTTCACGTCCCTTCTCATTTTTTGCCCTTTCATTTTTCCGTCGGCGTCTTGCTATGCCGCCCATCCCTCCTCCCATGCTTTCTCTTTCCTCCCGGGATTATTCGCTTGCTAGTCACGCCGGACCCTTCCCCTCCATCCTACCCTCCATAGCCTCGGTGCCCTCCGGGAGCAGGGAGGAAGGGGGAGGAATCTGGTATTGCGTCAAAGTTGTACTCCTGCGCTGGCACTGTGCAGGATTAAAATTTTTGCTCTGCCCCCGTGGCGTATTCCCCGAGGGAGGGAGCGGACAAGGGGCAAGAAAGCGTAATATATGACCCTGAGTTTCTGTACTTGTACGCAGGGGAGAAAAGGAGGAAGAGGAGGAGACATAAGAGAGAAAGAGAGAGGTCAAAAAAGACGAAAAAAGGATAGGACAAAACGGAGGCTGAAATGCTTGAGGAGGGCGGATGGAAATAAACAATTGTCCCTTTTCTTTTCGTGCTTTTGTGCAGGCTGAAGGAGGAAAAGGAGGAGGGGTGAAGGGGCATTGTAACTACCACCAACGGACGAAAAGAGGAGAGAAAAGGAGGGTTCGCAAGGTAAACAGAAGGGGAAAGAGTCCGGTCTGATGGAGGAGGAAGGGTCCCATTCCTGCCGAAGCACAGTACTGGACAACTACTACCGTAGTAAGTTAGTATCCACTTTTTCCTCGTGGCCTTGCAAAGCCTCTTTTCCCTCATCTCTCTCTCTCTTTTTGTCTGTCTCCCTCCTTTGTCGCCAAGAGAGAAGAAAGAGCCCGACAGACAAAAGAGAGTGAGAGTTGTCATGCCTCAACTGTCTGTTATTGTGATGGCCGATGATGGAGCAGTAGTAAAGAGAAGTGGTGAGTGACTACTACTACACTACTACTGTACTACTACTACTACTAGCCTCGAGTGTACACACTGCGACGGAAGCCAGACTCTTTGCGTAGTTGTAGTCGTAGCAATACCACAGCACTAATGGACTTTCACTTTCTGTGACTTGCGAGACGTATTGACTCTTTTCGTTATTGGGAAGAAGGTCCGTAGCCGTAGGCCTTCTTTATTCATTACGAAGGTGATGGTGCCTTGCCTTTTCTCCTTTTCTGTAGCACCAGAGGCTCTTCTGCACAATCCAAAGGGACCAAATGGAATAATGGTCTTGTTCAGGACAGAAATATCCGGCGACCTTCCCTCCCCCATACCCCCTCTTCCCTTTTCGCGAGTAGGAAGGGAGGCTTTCCTGCATGTCTATTCCAACTTCCTTTTTTTTCTGTCCTCCCACCTTTGGTCGTAACTTTTGTACAAAGGAATGAAAAGCAAAGGCGAAGAAGGCGTCGGCCCGCCCTAACCAGTCAACCTAGCTTTGCTTTGCTTTGGCTCGAAAAGTCGCAAACTCCCCTTCTCCTTCTTCCTTTCCTTCACGGTGGCTTTTTGAAAAGAAGTCCATTAAACGCGTAACTTTTTCCCCACTTCCTCCCTCCACTTTTAGTACTACCTACCAGCTACCACTATACTCTCCCTTCTCCCCTACTACTGCTATCTCCCTTCATCCCTCCCCTCCTTTCTCTTTTCCACCCCCTCCTCTACGTTTCTCCCCCTCGATACAAGCTCCGTGTACATACGCACTGAAGTCGTCGTGTTCCGAACACACCCCATTCTTCCTCCTTCCCTCCTTCCTTGCTTCGCCGTAAGGGGGTGGGTGGAGTAAGACTGGGTATTGTGTGCTCACAAAGCTGTCTGCAACTCAACTTTGTTCCTTCCTCCTCTCCCCACTTTCCAACCCCCATTTGCACCCCCTCCTCCTTCCCCACTTTGCAGCCGCGGAGGGCGTCATAAAGTGCACAAGTCTCCTGGGTCACCATTTGACACCCAGCCAAGCCAAGCCATCCTCCACCACATCTTCCCGACAGTCAATGGGCGGAGTTTTTCCGGATGGGAAATTGACAGCATCCCAGGGGAGGGAGTAAGATGGCGGAGGAGGGGAGAGCGGGTTATTGGCCCCCGGTTGCAGAAGATATCTTCTCCTTTTCAAAGCCATGATGGTTGGACCATGTTGGAGAATTCAACTGCCAAAAAACAGGGGCCCACCCGTTAAAATTCATCATGACAACCTCACCGCATTAAACGATGCCTAGTAAGGAAAATAGAGTTGAGATACCGAGTGCAGTTTCCCCCACCAAAACATTCGAATGCAATTTTCTGGACTTCTCCCTCCTTGTTTGCGTCTGTACAGTGTACAGAGGAAGACCGGAAGGGAAAGCAAATCTGAGGAATTGCATGGGCAAGAAGGCGAGGGGAACGAGAGGGAGAAGGGGGATGGAGCAAGGCAGGCAACAGGAATTAAAGAGGAGGCAGGGGGAACGGAAGGAATGAGAAAGGGAGAGAAGGGAAAAAATCAAGTCACGTTCAGACAACCGTGAAGGCGGAGCGAGAGCGAGAGGGGGGTTGGTTTTGCTACTACCCCGTTGCAGTGGCGTTCCCTCTCCCTCCCTCTCTTTGGCGGGCGGGCTCATTCCTCTCTTCCACCCTCCGCCTCCTCCATCCTTTAATTGCATCAGGGGAAGGAAGAAAGGGGAGCAAGAAGCCAGGATGGGAGGAAAGAAGAATAGAAGAGAGGAGAAGGGAGCAAGGGGGAGGGTTTTTGAGCGAGAGGTATTCTTGAGAAAAGTATACGCAAATGCGGAGTACGTAGTACGGACTATATGTACACCCGTAAATGTCTCCGTGACGAGAATACGCCCTTATGTATGGTATTCACTACAACATTTTACAACCAATGCGACACAGATGGACAGTTTCTGGAGGCACAAGCCGAATGTTTCGTTCTGCACTCACGTGTACTTTGGCTCCGGAACTCCCGCGGCCGCGCAAGGCAGCTCCACCCTCGATCCCTCTGCCGCCACGAGGCGAAGAACCGAAGAGGTGGAGGAGGGCGAGGACGACGGCGAGGCGGCGGCCAGCGGAGGGAGGAGCAGCGAGGAGGCGGGGGAGGCGGTAGAGATGCGAGGAGACTCCAGCCGCACGGGGACCGACGTCGAGGGAGTCTGGAGGGTCAACCTGGAGAAACAAGTGAACACAAGTTTGAGCATCCGTGGTATATAACGTGGCATGCATGCAGGGCATATAACGTGGTACATAACATGGTATACCATATTGAATGGTGTAAAACGTGGTAGACCACGTTTTTGGCTAAAAACCCCCTTTTTTGGTACCCCGCGGGGCACGAGACGTAACGCAAACATGGTAGAAACAAGTACCACGTTATG
>JAAUYJ010125589.1_pt1 | contig 54046 bp, 54 predicted proteins | sample 7278031 | NCBI WGS metagenome assembly JAAUYJ01 (sample SAMN14350222, study PRJNA611818) | marine sediment metagenome | isolation source: surface marine sediment (1.8m) | place: French Polynesia: Moorea | collected 2018-08 | reverse complement strand
TGATTTTACACTTACTCCTGGAAGAGAAAGAAGTTTAGTTAACTGTCGTTTCATGTTTGTGATTTTTGACTATTATATTAATATTTTAGCATAATAAGTCCTGTAGAACCGGTAAAATTTGGGGAATTAGTAATTTTCATACTATCTGGGAATCAATATGTTTGACTTATCTATGTAATCATAAAGATTTTGATGAATTACTTCATTTAGATACTCAATTTATTGCTAATTATTTAGTGCAGAAGATTAGCAATGTAACTAAAAAAATAGACTTATCTAATACATTTAAGATTAATAATTATAAAATCAATCCTGATGCTGTTATTATTTCACCGATTTTAGAACCTATACCCAAAAGACAATACAATTTATTAGAATCTAATTGGAATGATTATGGTTACTATACCGAATTTAAGGAACAAGATGACACTAAGAAAAAGTGGTATGAGTTACAGAGTATTAATATTGGTTATCTAAATCAAACTGAAGGATATCATACCATCAATGAACTTAGTAAAATTTATTCTCTATATGAAAAGGTTTTAATCATATCTAAACCTTTACCTAAAGAATTTTACTCATTTTGGAAAATACCTAAAACTCTCGATAAGGATGGAATTTATAAGATGTATTATTTTAATCATATTTTTTTACTATCTATTTTAAATAATTATTTATCTTGGGAGATGTTTAAGCAAAATATTCTTACACCTTTAGGAGTAGGAGTTACTGAAAAGAAACAAGATAATGTTTTTCGATTATCTTTATTTAGAGGATATAATATCAATCGCCTTCAAGAAATGTTTGAGTTATTTACTGAATCATTTTTATCTTTATTTCAACTTGGTGGAGTTGATATTTATGATATAAAATACTTATCCTATAATTATTTTCAATATCAATCAAAGAGAGAAGAATTAAAAGAAAGAAGTATTCGTAAACAATTTTTATATGAATATTTAATACAAAAAAAGCTAGAAAAAAACAAAGAAAAATATAGTGATCTTAAAATACAAAGTCATTTTTGGATTCCTGGATTTCGTTTAGACTCTTTCAGTGAAAAAATAGACTTTATGGATGATTATATTAAACTATGGAAAATTGATTTTGAAACAGTAGCAAATGAATACATTTATGGAGAAATGTAAGACAGTATAGAATCTTAGTCTTCTCTTAAATCAAAATCAACTCTTTGATAAATGTCAGTCAATGAAATTGAGAAATCAACTGAACAAAAATTGAGAATATCTGAACCAGATTCATAGGTTTTAAAAATCCATTCTCCGTTGGCTTGTTTAGAAAATTGTTCAATATAATAAACCGATTGTTCTATTAATATATATTCCTGAAATGTAGGAAGAGAACGATAAAACCTAAACTTATCAGTTCGATCATAATCTCTTGTAGATTTAGACAAAACCTCAACAATAATTAACGCATTGTTTACTGTATTTGTCCCCTTACCCTCATACATAGGTTTGTCTTTAATTATCATTACATCAGGATAAATGTAGATACTATACATGGATATCCACAACCGAACATAACTCATAAAAATCCAGTAATCTTCATTATTAATTTTGGTGGGAAATTGTTTATAAAAATTACCAGCTATGATGTTATGATTAGTGGTAGCACCAGTCATTGGAATAATTTATCCATCTCGGTATTCATTTTTGTATTCTGCTGTTTCTTCTAACCTTAAATACTCTTCTGGTGTATAATATCTTTTTTCTATCTGCACTGACATATTAATCTCCATTAGTTCAGGATTTACTATTAGAATAAATAGAGTTAAGGTGGGCAATTCTTATAAGAGTTTATCAGTTAAATTGTAACTTATGTAAATTGCCCACCCTACAAGTTAAGTTACACTAAAACACTAGCATTCTTTTCTTCAAAAATGCGCTCAATCACTGCTTCTACTACCTTATCAGGAGTTGATGCACCGGAAGTTACACCCACAACAATTTGACCTTCAGGTAGCCAATTTCCTTGGGTTTCTATTTCTTTGTCTAAGGGTTTATGTTCTATTTGATTGCCTAATAAAATACGTTTTTCACTATCAATATGATAAGAAATAATTTCTTTTTCGATAGAAATTTCTTGTAAATGAGTGGTATTAGAAGAATTAAATCCACCAATAACAACCATCACGTCAACATCTTCTTCCACTAAATTTAACATCGCATCTTGACGTTCTTGTGTTGCATCACAGATAGTATTAAAACTCATGAAATGCTGATTTAATTCTGTGGGACCATACTTTTTCATTAAGGTAGTTTCAAACAATTTCCCAATTTGTTCAGTTTCGCTTTTCAACATGGTTGTTTGATTAGCCACACCCAAACGAATTAAATCTTGATCGGGATCAAATCCTTCTGAGTGAGCATTTTTAAACTTATCTAAAAACTCCTCTTTATTGCCCCCATTCATAATATAATCACACACATATTGGGCTTCTTTTAGATTTAAAACCACTAAATAAGTCCCCGCAAAGGAACTGGTTGCTACGGTTTCTTCATGACGATATTTGCCATGAATAATGGAAGTATAATCTTTTTTCTTATGCTTTTCTACAGAGTTCCAAACCTTAGAAACCCAAGGACAAGTGGTATCAACAATGGTGCAACCTTTATCATTTAATAACTGCATTTCGGTTACACTGGCACCAAAAGCAGGTAAAATAACCACGTCTCCTGCTTCTACTACTGAAAAATCTTTACTCCCATTAACTACTTCAATAAACCCCACATTCATCTCTTGTAAACGTTGATTTACTGAAGGGTTATGGATAATTTCATTAGTGATCCAAATCTTTTCTTGAGGGAAATGTTGACGGGTTTCGTAAGCCATCGCAACTGCCCTTTCAACTCCCCAACAAAAGCCGAAAGCCTCTGCTAATTTAATGGTAACATTCCCTTCTTGCCATTGATAATTATTCTCACGAATCTTTTGAATGAGAGAACTTTGATACTCTGTATTCATGGTTCCCATGACTTCAGTTTCATGGCCAAACCCTTTGCGGTGATAGTTGTCAGACTTTTGTAGAGAACGTTTAAAAGCTTTAGTATCCATTATGACCCACTAAGATTAATTATCTAGTGATCAATTATCAACTATCTCTTCTCAATGATCAAATTAATGCCAACAAAAATTGAGGGCAAAACGCCCTCCCTCACAAGCTTAATAAGCCAAGGTTTCTAAAGTTTCTCTTAGATAAGAACGAACTTGTTGATCGAGGGATTCGATATCAGTTTCTTTTTCTTGTTGAGCTTGCCATTGTTGAAATCCTGAACAATCGGCGATCGCCTGTTGGAGACTTTCCCAAACTTCGCCATTGGCCTCCGTCGGGTGGTTGGGGGTTATAGTTGGGTTCATCATAAGCTTGTGTCAAGTTTACATAGGTTATCAACATATAGCATAACTCAGATGATTTTATTGATGCTGATACCTATGACACAATTGTTGAAAAAATTATGAAGTTTTTTCAGTTAAATCCGAGGAGGGTGGGAGATTAGGAACAAAAAAGATACGGTTAACTCTGAAACCTAATACCGTGAAATTACTGAGAACTTGATCACAAGGGATGGGTTGAGTTTTTAACCATTGTTTCTGGGAGGTTAAAAATACGCCTAAAATGCTCACGGGAACTTGTACAAATAGATTACAGAGTAGGAAGGCAAAAGCAGCGATGACTAAGCCCAAAATACGCCACTGTGGTAATATGGCTGCAGTTAATGATGCTAAGGAACTCCATTGATAGAGTAACCAGCCTAGCCCCAATAGGCTGATAGCAGTGAGAAGATGGAGAATTTTGTTTTTTCGAGTTTTTAAAAGATTTAAAATCTTTCTTTGATCTTCCTTTAAACTATCGGGTTTAATGGCCAGAAAAAGAAGGCTGAAAACGTCAAAGGGTTGCGTCAATTGCATCCACAAAATAGGTATGACACCAATGGTACCAACGAACCCTAATTCTAGCCAATAAAAAGGCCAGGGATCACTGACTGCTAAGCCAATCCACATTATCATCAATAATAAGGGACTTAGAGCAATACCGGCTAAATGTATCCATAAAAAGGGCTCGATCCGAAAGTTATTACTCATTGGTTTTGGTTTGTTGGTAAGCTAAATAATAGTGATTAATCGTAGTGTTTATGATACTCAATCTCTTGGTGTTATTGAAGTTCTTTCCTTGGCTGACTGGCCATTTTTCTTTGATAGATATGAATCTCCTAGCAAGGGAATGTCAAAAGACAGTTTCTTGTCTCCTCAATTCTCGCCAATTGTATCATAGTCTTGAAATTAATAGTCTTTCTCTTAGCAATTGTGTTAACTGGAACAAAAAACCTCTGCTCAGGGGGATATTAATTATCTTCTTTTCTTTAACCTTAACGGCTTGCAAAACTACCGCAGTACCGTTGGAATTCGCACCTGATGGTCAAATTGTAAGAGGGGCGATATCTTTACAATTAGAGCAGCGATTAAACCCTCTTAGTGAACAGTTAAATGTCCAAAAACCTAACCTTGATATTAGTAATATTAATGTTAAAAATATTGACACAGTTATTATCAGTAATCTTCCTAGTTATCATCTCACAGGAACTTACAACTTAAAGTTAAATTTACTACGTCAACAGGTTAAACAAAAGGAGAACAAGTTTGATCTTTATCTACAACGACAGGCAGAAGGAAAAACTTGGCGACTGCTCAGTAAAGATAATAAAATTTCCTCTGGTGAAGTGTCTTGGAAAAGTTATTTGATTATGGAAAAGTGAGCTTGAATAAATAACTTTTTAATGATTATTTTGATATATATAAGGGCTTAATACTATTAAGCCCTTACATCGTTTGGAAATAAAAGAGTCAATCAAAGATTACAAGTTTAACACCCAATTTTTAATTAAATGATTAACTTGATCAGGTATTTCATCGTGGGGACAATGACCTGCTTCTAGGTAATGTTCTGTTAGATTGGGATAGTATTGACGGTATTTTTCTCCTCTTTGTTTTGCATTCATCCAAGGATCTTTTTCTCCCCATAACATTAGCAAAGGATGAGAGAGTGATTGTAATAAACTGTCAACTGTTTTCCCTTGAGGTGTCTTAAAAACTGAGGCAAAAACTTGTGCCGCTCCAACATCACAAGAGGGACGATATATATCATTAACCAACTGTTCTGTAACTGCTTCTTTGTTATAGTAAACCTTATTTAAGGTACTCCTAATTTTGCTAGGACGACGCATATATTGAAATAGTAAATAACTTACCCACGGTTGTAATAATATAGAACGAATTATGGTTTGTATTCTATTGGTTTTTGTTGCTTTCTGAGTATCACTGAAAGGGCCTGCACTATTGAGTAAAATTAAGCCTTGACTTGTTTCTGGACATTGAGATGCGACACATAAAGAGGCATAACCTCCCAAAGAATTTCCTGCTAAAACAACAGGTTTACCAATAACTTGTGTCACAAAATCCTGTAATTGGTCTCGCCAAAGATCCCCACTATATTGTAATTGTGGTTTAGCAGAACGACCAAAACCTAATAAATCAATTGCCCAAACTTCAAAATCTTTTTGTAGTTGGATGATATTTTTTTGCCAGTGATCCGTAGAAGCACCGAATCCGTGTACTAATAGTAATGGGGGACGCTCAGCATATTTTTCACCCGCTTGAACATAGTAAATGTCATGTCCAAGCCATTGCCAGTATTGTCCATTGGGAGAAGTATTGGAGGATAGATCAACAATCTGCATGGCGATCGCACTTTGTAAAGTAATATTAAAACTTTTCTTAGTGTAACGTCTTTAATACAAACTATTCCAGCCTCCTTTTCAAGAAGGTTGAATATTTGTCTATCCCATTCAAAAGTGTTCTAGGGGCTTACGCCCTCAATTTTTCTGGTTAACCTTTTTTCTTGTTTGCGAAAATCAGACACACCCCTGTGAAAAGCATCCCCACCCAACTAGAAGATTCCGGGACACGAGTGATTGGAGGTGGCTCAGGTGGCTCAGGTGGCTCAGGGCGGTTAGTGGTGTCGCTCTCTGTAAAATTGAATTGAGCGTACATCGCCACAGGATATAATACCCCAGGGGCAGGATTTCGAAGGGATTCAATATTGAGATCCAGAGACTCAGGTAATGCCCAAGAAGGATTGTTTCCATTTATGTTACGACCTTGATGGGATATAACACTGTCGTTTTCATCAACACTATGAGCAATACGATAAAAGTCTCTGGTGTTAGGAATAGGAATAGGCACTTCACCAACAATCAATGCAGGGGTGGGGTTTTGGTTATCTATAGCGGTATTGATTTGAGCAACGACCAATGCTGCTGCATCTGGATCGTCCCAAAAACACAAACCTTCTAATCCATCAGGATCACTAAGATTGCACTCAGAGGGATTAAATCCTGGGCTAATGGGATCGCCGAATATCAAATCAAATTGATTGAGTGCGAAAGTGGCATCATAAAAGTCTCTAATTAGTGCGTCGGGAAGTGGCGCACCTGGAATGACTGGATTAAAAAAATCTTCTAACTCTTGCGGAGTTTGAGGGCAATTATTTTGTAATACTAGAGTTTCGTCAAATTGGCCGAAACACAGTTCAATATCATCAACACTAATAACATTTCCATTGGAATCAAGATTATCATCAGTAATTGTTGCTGCTTCAACAGAAGAAAGCACGGCAAAGCTTAGGGATAAGAAGATCCCAGGGATAATTTCCTTAAGTTTTAGCATTATTTTTGAACGAATAATTCATCAATCCTTGTACCTTTTTTATAGCACTGCCTTTTAAATTGATATCTGAGATAGCTGATTTTTTTTATATTTTAATATCAACAAAAAATAAGGTAAATTTAGTAGAAAAGTTTCTACAAATAACTAAATTATTGATGTTTCAATATGACAAAAAAAATAAAATTACAAAATATAAATATAATTCTTTTAATCATAGGGATAATAATATTCATATAGCCTTGATAAATCGAAGTAAATAGTTACTTCGGTTAAAACAACGAAATAAGTTGTTAAACAATCTCACCGTTAATTGGTGATGAGCAATAGCAAAAACTGACTAGGAAAGGGTTTGAGCCTCAGCAACAGTTCTTAACAATGAAGTCTTTTGAAACTAGAGAGGTAAAAGGCTAAGCCATTTTTTGTTAACCTGAGTTGCATATTAAGAGACTAAAAATAACTGATGAAGCAACACTCATTCATTCAACGCTGTTTACTTTATGTCCTCCTGAGCTTAATTGCAGTGGCCATGCTCTTTCCTTTGCTCTGGTTGCTGAGTACCGCTTTTAAATCCCCCACAGAAGATGTGTTTACTACACCCATTACTTGGTTTCCCACAAAACCCACTTGGGAAAACTTCCGTATCGTTTGGCAAAGCTATCCTTTTGGCAGATATTTGGCCAATAGTACCTTGATTGCTGGGTTAACTGTGGGGTTAAATTTACTATTTTGCTCCTTAGCAGCTTATCCTTTAGCAAGGCTCAATTTTTGGGGACGAGATACCCTTTTTGCTACTGTCATCGCTACGATTATGATTCCTTTTCAAATTGTGATGATTCCTCTATATATCCTGACTGTACAGTTAGGATTGCGCAATACTTATTTAGGGGTCATTTTTCCTAGTTTGGCCTCAGCTTTTGGTATTTTTTTGTTGCGTCAGGCTTTTCAAGGTGTTCCCAAGGAGGTAGAAGAAGCGGCAAGAATGGATGGTTGCTCGGAGTTGGGCATTTGGTGGCATATCATGTTACCCGCCATTCGTCCTGCTTTAGTAACTCTAGCTATTTTTGTCTTTATTGGCTCTTGGAGTGATTTTTTATGGCCGTTGATTGTTTTAGACCGTCCTGAATACTATACTTTGCCTTTAGGGGTTGCTAAACTGGCTAGTGCCTTAGATTTAGATTGGCGGCTGATTTCGGCTGGTTCTATTATTTCCATTGTTCCGGTGATTCTCTTATTTGTCTTTTTGCAACGATATATTATTCCCACAGAGACAGGAAGCGGGGTTAAAGGTTAAAATTCGGAGTAAGTACATTGATCTTTGCTCTCAACTATTATGCCTAGAACCCAACGTAATGATAATTTTATCGATAAAAGTTTCACTGTAATGGCAGATATTATCCTTAAAATGCTGCCTGCTAACAAGAAAGCTAAAGAAGCGTTTGTCTATTACAGAGATGGAATGTCAGCCCAAGCAGACGGAGAATACGCTGAGGCTTTGGATAACTATTATGAAGCTCTTAAGTTGGAAGAAGATGGCAATGATCGCAGCTATATTCTCTACAATATTGGTATTATTCATGCTAGTAACGGTGAACATAGCAAAGCCCTTGAGTATTATCAAGAAGCGGTTGAGTTAAACCCTCAGATGCCTTCTGCATTGAATAATATTGCCGTTATCTATCACTATCAAGGGGACAAAGCCAAAGCTGAAGGCAATGAAAATGAGGCAGAAGCTTTGTTTGATAAAGCAGCAGAATATTGGAAACAAGCAATTCGTATTGCTCCCAATAATTACATTGAAGCCCAAAACTGGCTAAAAATTACGGGACGTTCTGAAATGGATGTCTTTTTCTAAAATCAATTATTTGCTACTAAATTTATGTTAGATCGTCAACAAGTTCAGAAGATTGCTCATTTAGCTCGCTTAGAGATTACTCCCACAGAAGAAGAACAGTTTGCTGGTCAGTTAAGCAGCATTTTAGACTATTTTGAGCAGTTAAGTGAGTTGGATACGGAAAATGTTCCCCCCACCACTCGCGCTATTGAATTAAGCAATATTACTCGTCAAGATACCTCAGAAATCTACTGCGATCGTGAGGACTTACTTAAAGAGGCTCCTAGCCCTGAAGGAGAATTCTTTAGAGTTCCCCAAATCCTCAATACAGAAGAATAATATTCGGCAGATGCGGTGATGAGAAACTTTAGGGTTTCCTCACCCTTAATTATCTAATTATCTGTATTTGATACAGATTTCCACAGGTAACACTGTAAGTATAGTTTAGCATTTTTTGAAAAAAAAGCAAGTCTCAAATTTAGTCAAATTTAAGCAAAATAAGGAAAAAAGGTGTATTGTAAACGTTTGTAAACGACTTTAAATAGTTTATGCAAATATGATTTAGGATAATTGAAGCTTATGATTTGTTAAAATCAAGATCACCAAAATGGTAAAAGCATATTCTAAAAAATACGAAGATAAAACATAACACATGAAGCATCCTATCGTTGTTATCGAATCTCTCAAAAAAAATTATGGAACCGTCGAAGCCCTCAAAGATATCTCGTTCACTATAGAAGCGGGAGAAATTTTCGGCTTATTAGGGCCCAATGGTTCAGGAAAAACGACTACCATTCGTTGTTTATGTACCCTAGCGAAGCCTGATGGGGGAAAAATCGAAGTTAAAGGCATTTCAGCCCTAGATAACCCCAAAAGGGTGAGAAATCGTCTCGGTTATGTTGCGCAAGAAGTTGCCCTGGATAAAATGTTAACAGGAAGGGAATTACTGCAACTACAGGCAGCCTTATATCATCTACCCAAACCAACCGCCCAAGCTAGAATTGAACAATTATTGACCTTATTAGACCTACAAGAGTATAGCGAGCGCAAGACTGGTACTTATTCAGGAGGCATTCGTAAGCGATTAGACCTAGCTGCGGGACTACTCCATCAACCGGATGTCTTAGTGTTAGATGAACCCACAGTAGGTTTAGATATTGAAAGTCGTTTCATTGTTTGGGACTTCCTTAAACAACTCAAAGCAGCCGGAACAACGGTACTGATTACCAGTCACTATCTTGAAGAAATCGATGCCTTAGCCGATAACGTAACCATTATTGATCAAGGGAAAGTGATTGCCCAAGGAACTCCTTCGCAACTCAAAGATCGTTTAGGAGGCGATCGTGTCACCCTGCGCATACAGGAATTTTCTCCTCTCTCAGAAGCAGAAAAAGCACAAGAAGTCTTAAAAGAATTACCGTTTGTGGAAGAAATTATTATTAACCCCTCTCAAGGAAACGCTTTGAACTTAATTGTTAAATCAGGAAGCAATCCTTTAAGTAAAATTGAACAGGCCTTAGAAAAAGTCAACTTACCCCTATTCAGTTTAGCCCAATCTCGTCCGAGTTTGGATGATGTTTATTTAGCTGCTACAGGACAAACCTTAATGGATGCAGAGTTGGCGGCGGCTGGAAGTCGGGATATGAAAAAAGAGAAAAAACAACAAATGAAATGATCTACAAATTAATTCTCAATTCTTCCTTCTAAATTCTCCAAAAAACTGATTTCCTCTCTCAACAAATCCTAAAAAACCATCCCCTTGAGCATCAGGTAATTCTCCAGGTTGATAACCATATAGCCACATTTTTTGTTTAATATGTTCTGGAAGTTGCACCAAGTCTTTGTAATGTGAATGAACGGGGGTGGGATATTTTGACGTTTCACAATCATGAAAAATGACATCAGCTTTTTGATAATATTCTTCAAGTTTTTCGTAACATAATTGTGTATCACTGGTGAGAAATATAGAAGTGTTATTAATAATAAAAAACAAGCCATAGGTTGGCATGGGATAATGTGCATTATTAATATGAGTAACTTTAACTAACTCAAAAATAATATTTTCCCAGCTAAAAGTTCTCTCATTGCCAATAGAATAGAGATTAAAAAAACTATCTAAGCCAGCGATTTCTCCTTCTATAAATCGCATACCTCCAGAGAGGGTATGCGCCCAAATATCAATAGCAATATCTTCACTGACATAAAGATTGGGTTGATCACAATTGGGATCAAATTTGGTGCTTAAGCCTATGTATTCCAGCCCTCCAGCATGATCAGAATGTAAATGACTAATATAAATATCCGTAATATCCCGATGAGAAAATCCTTCTTTATGTAGAGAAAAGCGAATATCGGAACCACAATCAATTAACAATTTTTTTCCTGTTTCAGTCATAAGAAACATATTAGAATGAAAATTATCAGTTCCCACAGTAAAAGCCGAACCTGAGCCTAAAAAAAGTAGTTGAACCATTGTAATAATATCAATTTACTAAAAAGATAATAGTTAATGTTTTATAGTAACTTTTGATAAAGTTCTTCTAGTTGTTTACTAACATCAGGAGGTTTAGCTGTAAAACGAATATAAAACCCCCCATTATGATCAGAATCATCTAAAACTTTAGCATAAATATCATCACTAATCACCTGCGACTGTTGCGAATTTAATAAATTACACTTGATATTAGTCATTCCTGTGATCAAACCTTGAGAATCATCATGGGCGTAGTTGATGATGGCTCCATTTTCTGATAACTTGACCAATTGACCATAATATAAACTATTAGAAACATCTTTTCCATCCAAAATACTATATTGAAGTAACAAAGGATCAGGAATATTGACATATACTTCCTGTTTTTTCGGTAAAAATAAATTATACTGATCTCTAATTCCGCTCACTTCATAAATAGAAATCGGTTCTTTAACCCCTTTAGGTTGTACTTTTTTTTCTGATTCAATCAGAACGATTTCTGCTACTTCTTCCAAACTAGATTCAGAAATTAAAATTTGTCCCCCTAGGGTATACGATTCAACTCGATAGGTTAAATTAACTTGAGAACCAACTACACCATATTTCGTGCGTTTTTCCGAGCCAATATTACCTACAACCACTTCTCCTGTATTAACACCAATTCCCATCTCTAGTGCTGGTAAATCCCATTCTTTCATCTGTTTATTAACCGAATCCATCTCTAACTGCATAGCAACAGCACAAGCGATGGCTCTTTGGGGGTCATCTTTTTTGGAAGTCGGCGCACCAAATAAGACTAAAATTCCATCCCCCATAAACTCATCAATGGTTCCCCCATATTTAGTAATAACATCAGCCATACGACCTAAATAAAAGTTCAGAATTCTGACCACTTCTTCGGGGGGTAATCTTTCTGAGGTAGCTGTAAAACCCCGTAAGTCGGAGGTAAGAATGGTAATCTTTTTGCGTTGTCCCCCTAATGATAAACCTGTGGGATTTTCTAATAAATTAGCCACCACTTGATCCGTGAGGTAACGCCCAAAGGTTTTACGAATTTTTGCAGCCATACGAGCCACATAAGCCGTAATGGCCATGGTTGATCCCAGAAAGGCAATCAAAGGAGGAACAACTGGAAGCCACCAGCCTTCCATAAAGGCGAAATAGGTGCCCCCTATCAAAATAACCCCTGCTACCAAAATACTCCCCCATCGCTTTAAGGAGAGATGTTTGACCCCATCCACATAGCGAAAAGTCCAGGTAAGAGTTGCACCGATTCCTGCCCAAAATGCAATCCAAAGCCATTCTAAAGCTTCTGGCCAAGTTTTCAATAGGGGACGACCTTCTAAGGAACTGCTAATAATCTGACTGACTAAGTTAGCATGAATTTCTACCCCAGCCACTGGTTCAGATGAACCCACTAACTGGCTGCTGTAAGGAGTAAAAAATAAGTCCTTGAAGCTTTCTCCTACCTTGCCGATAATAATAATGCGATCGCTTCCCCATTGGGGTGAGACTTTGTCTTCGAGAATATCAGTCATGGAAACGGTTTCAAAAGTTTTGGGACCTCCACGATAATTAATTAACAGTTGATAACCGCCGTCATCGGTACGAACATAACCTCCATCATTAGCTCTTAGAGGAGAAAAAAGGGCTTGGCCGAGTTTCCATTGCTCCGTTCCTGTTATCATTTCTGGGGCAATTCCTTCTTTATCCAGATAATGCAAGGCCAGATAAAGGCTAAAACTATAAATGGTTTCCCCGTCTTTTGTATCTAAGGAAATTAACCCCCGTCGAACACGGTTGTCCCCATCAAAAATTAAATCATTGGCCCCCACTTGACCTTTTTCTTTTAGGGTTGGGGGAGGGGCAACGGTTTCCCATCCCACTTCCCCGGCTACTTTTTCAATGCCAACCAGATTGGGAGTGCTCTCGAATACTTCCACTAAGCCTTGATATCCTGGAGGTACAGGTAAGTCGCGGTAAATATCTAAGCCAATGGCACGGGGCTTTTGAGCTTTTAACTTCTTGAGTAATTCTGCTAAGACTTGATCGTTAATAATGGATTCGTTGCGTCGACTCAAATCATTTTCATTGATTCCGACAATGACAATACGATCATCTCTGGCTTCTTGGGGACGGGATTTCATGTAAAAGTCAAATAAATCCCATTCCCATCCTTGTAATAATCCTCCTAAGCGTAAAAGAATTACTAACCCTCCGACGGTTGGGGTTGTGATCCACACGCCTCGATTTTGCCAGAAAAAATGTTTTAATGGTTCCCACATGGATAACAAGATTATTCTTGATTTGGCTGACAACAATCTAGAATGGGAATTTCAGCCAACATATCTAATCCCACTGATTCTAGAAGTTCTTGCCATTCTTGAGGGTTTTCTTGTTTGACTTGGGCTAGAGTATCAAGAGCTTCAAACCAGAGACTAGAAGTAGCATAAAGTTGTGCTTTTTCCAGGGAAGGCTTATTTTTCATTGTCGTCTCTAACTCAGGTGTTAACCGTAAATATTCAATAGATCCTGTGACATATTTATCTCGGTTTCGATAACGAGAATCACAAACGATCATCAATGACCAAGTATAATTTCCTGGTTTTAAGGCCACTGTTTGAGGAATTTTTAAGGTTATAATGCCTGGGGTTGTTGGTAATGGAAACTGAGTATAATAGACTTCGTTTTGCTGAGCGTCTATGAGAACAAATTCTCCTTGAGTAGCCGTCGTTGTAGGAATATAGGTATAAAAGGTTGGGGCATCCGTTGCTGTTTTGGCCTTATTTTCTCGGTTGGGCATCAATGTAACGAAAGGAGCTTCATTTTCTTCGTTGGTTAAACAAGTGTGATCCTCACTACGAGTTCCCCCGCCGGTAGTGTTTTCCGGTGCGCCTCGATTCCCTGTATTAGGAAACTTTAAGCTAATAAGAGAACGTTTGAGTAAGGGAGAAGAAATAGATGGCAACCAGGGATAAACTGTCCCTAGTGTGATTAGGGAAAGTAGCAAAGTTAGTTTAGTGAAAGGATTGACTATTAATTTTTTATTCATATTGTCAACCAACCTTAGAGCAGTTCTTAATTGAGTGTACCAAAATTTCACTCCAGTGTGGGCGAATGGAGGCAGGGGAATCAAGAAACAATTAAATTAGCGAAAATAATTGGGTCTAAAACCCCGCCTTTTAAAGAACCCATAGTTGTTGAAACAGAGATTTATGCGCCGTTTCAACAACTATTTCTGACTTCATTAATCATTCCCCTGCTTCCTCAAGATTAAGCCAGAAGTTTCTCAGGAAAATGTTTTTTGAGTTTGGCTAGTTTGGGAGGAATACTAAAGAGACAATAGGGTTGCATGGGATGCTTTTTAAAATAATTTTGATGGTATTCTTCAGCAGGATAATAATCACTCAGTTCTTTTAATTCTGTGACAATTTTACCATTAAATACCTTTTCATTATTGAGTCTATTGATAACTGTTTGTGCTGTTGCTAGTTGTTCGGATGAACTCCAAAGAATGATAGAACGATATTGGGTTCCAACATCGTTTCCTTGTCGGTTTAAAGTGGTGGGATCATGGCTAGCGATGAAAAAGATTTCTAATATTTCTGTTAAGGAAATTATTTGAGGATTAAAGGTTATTTTAACCACCTCTGCGTGTCCTGTTTTTTCGCTACAAACTTGTTCATAGGTAGGGTTTTTTGTGTTTCCTCCTGCATAGCCTGATTCAACCTTTTCTACCCCTCCAACATTTTGATAAACTGATTCAACACACCAAAAACAGCCGCCACCTAATACAATGGTTTCTGACATCGGTTAAACTCCCTTATTAATTAATTTTATGACAATTCTTAATATAACAGTTTATTCCTGGAGTGGTAATGGCCATCCTAAACGAGTTGGTTGTTCATAAATTTTTTTCAAAGTGTTAATATCTCTGGCAGAAATTGGGATTGAGGGATTGACTTGTGAAAAGTAAAGTGCATCATTTTCCTGTGGACTATGGCCCCAAATACCTAAACCATGGCCCAATTCATGACGGGCTGCCGATAAGGTAGCTAGTTCCCCTAAATTGGGCCTAATTTGTATGATCATTTTATGGAAAAGATGATTATTTTTAAGATAGAATTCGTAGCGAGTTTGTGCTGTTCTTGCCCTGGGAATTTGCAATATTCCTGTTTCTGGATCAATTTTTGAATCGAGGGGAGGAGTAGTTCTTTGGATAATAATGTCAGCTAATTCTACTTGTGATACTTCCACCATAGGAAGATAATTATTCCACTCATAAATTGATTGTTCTATCGCTTCTACCCATTGATTAAAACGATGGGTACTCGAAGAATTATCCTTGGGATCTAAGGGGCGATCAAAATAGACTTTTATCGGAAATTCTGATAAGACTAAATATCCACCAAGACTGGGTTTAATTTCTGCAAAATAATCCCCGGAATAGGGTTTATCTTGCCATTGATTTAAAGAATTTGGTAACTGATGTTTAGCCGGGATAGGTAATAATTTTTCTAAGTCATCTTGAACACTAGATGATGGAGTTATTGTTAAAACAATAAAACTAGCAATAACCAGTAAATTTAGTAATAATTTTAGATATACTTGATGATTTTTTTTGATGATTTTTTTCTTCCTTGTTAGCATAGTATTTTGTATTTTGATAAGTGTTTAAAATTATTTTTTTAATAAAGTATTTCTTAATTTAGGAAAGTCTTGAATAATTTGATCAAGCATTGATAAATTTAAGTCTTCTAAAGCATCATTTAAACAATTAGCATAATCCAAAAGATCCTTAATCTCATATTCTTGTTCCCATTTCCTAAGTAAATCTATTAATTGTTTAATATCTTTTATTAATAAACTTTGTTTGACTTTAGGCCATATTTCTTGTTGATAACTGTCGAGTTTTTCTAGTAATTCTGATAATTTTTGCTTTTCTATATTTAGAGATTCATGTAATGGCTTTTTTTCAAGATTACTGGATTTTTTTGCGCAATTAAAATTACTACACAGGTAAGAAGATGATTTAATAATTCTAACGGAAGAAAATAGTAAACTAAAGACACTTCCTTTATTTAACTGACTGTTAACATTAATTGTTCCTCCCAACATTTGTGTTAATCTTTGGGTTAAAGTTAAACCAATTCCTACCCCTTCATATTCTCGATTAATTTCTCCAGAAATTTGCGTAAATCTATCGAAAATAATTTCTTGTTTTTCCTGAGAAATTCCTACACCTGTATCTTTAACTTCAATGCTGATAGAACAGTATTTTGTATTATCTTTAGTAGTAGAAATATTTATACTAATAGAACCTTTTTGAGTAAACTTAATAGCATTATCAACAAGATGATCAATAATTTGATGTAATCTCAATGTATCAAACTCTATAATATCGGGAACATCATCCTCAATATCAACATAAAAATCTATTTTTTTATCTTTAACAATAGAAGAAAATTTTGAATTAATTTGCTGAATAATATCTCTTAAATTAACAGGTTCATATTGTAGATTTAGTTTACCTGACTCCAATTTAGCAAGTTCCAAAATATCATTAATTAGGGCTAAAAGTTTTTCTCCACTAGACATAACAATTTCAATATAACTCAAACTTTTCTCATCAGTAATTCTTTGACTAAGTAACCCAGAAAAACCTAAAATTCCATTCAAAGGAGTTTTCATTTCATGACTCATATTAGCTAAAAATTCAGTCTTAGCCTTATTCGCTATTTCTGCTTGTTCACTCTTTTCTTGTAATTCTATATTTTGTTGATTGAGACGAATTTCTATATTTTTCTTGGCAGTAATATCTTCAGCTATTCCAGCAATTCGATAAACTTTATTATCACCATTTTTAATCGCAAAACCCCGATCATGTATCCAGCGAATTTCTCCATCAGCACGAATAATGCGATACTCTACCTCAAAATAATTATCTTCATTTAACACAAAGCTGTTCATAATGTTCTCAAAAAAATCTAAATCTTGAGGATAAATTGATTCTATCCATTGAGAATAATCCACATATAAACTATTGCAACTTTTCCCCCAAATTTTTTCATAAGCAGGGCTCACATAAATAATATTATTCCCCTCAATATCAGTAATCCAAAATACCTCATTGATGTTGTCTACAAGTTGATGGAACTTTTTTTCTGCACTTCTTAGAGAGATTTCTGCCCTAATACGAGCCATAATATTCTTCGTTATTTTTCTATTTATTTTGAAAATAAAAAGTAATACTAAAAGATTGACTAAAAAGATAAATAAATAAAAATTTCTCAAAGATTGTACTTTCTCGAAAGAAACTTTCTCAGCCATAAAAGTCGCTGAATTAGTTGCTATCCAAAAATCTTCACTCATTTTAACTAAAGTTTCCGCAGTTATTTCTTGTTTTCTAAATGCTTGAATATTATCTTTTAAGTTTTGCCATTTTTTTTCTACTATTTCAATTTTGTTTAATAATTTTTTATTTTTAGCCGAAGGCAGATCAAATGATAAACTTCCTTCTTTAAGTCCTTGAATAATATTATCAATTTTCCTGATATTGTCATCACCTTGATGATTAACTAATTCATTTTTAATTAATTTTTGACTTGCCCCTCTCACAATCCCTGAAAAATTAACAACTCTTCCATCTTTCATTATTTGATAAGATTGAAAATATAGCAAACTAAGATTCAGGATAGCAAAAATAAACAAAATAATGATAATCTGTCTCAGGCTTTTGACAATATCCATAGTAACTACGCTATAATCGCAATGGGTATGGAGCAACTCATCTTGTCACTCAAAAGTGGAAAAATATCTCTTAAAAGTATTGGCTCTAATCAATAAGGAATCAGTGTGATTAGTGTTTTAGGGTTAAAATTAGGCAACAAATATGAGAATAAACTTTTCGTCTGTTTCTTTTGTTTCAGAAACTTAACACTGTAACCAATACCTATATTATTAACAGAAAGCTGCCAACATGACAACTTTTTCTTCACGAATGGATATGGTACAATCTCCTATCATTCCTGTGGTCGGACAAATGATAAGAGATACCCCTGGAACAATTTCTTTAGGACAAGGTGTGGTTTACTATCCACCACCTCAAACCACCATAGAAGGGATTAATCAATTTTTAACTAATTCCCATAACCATCAATATAAATCAGTTCAAGGAATTGAGCCTTTAGTAACTATTATTAAGAAGAAATTGGAAGAAGACAATGGGATTCAGGTTGCTCCTCATCGAACTATTGTGGTAACAGCAGGGGCCAATATGGCTTTTATGAATGCTATTTTAGCAATTACTAAGGCTGGAGATGAAATTATTTTAAATACTCCCTATTATTTTAACCATGAAATGGCTATTACTATGGCTAATTGTAAGACTATTTTAGTAGAAACTGATGATAATTATCAACTATCTTTAGCTAAAATAAAAGCAGCAATTACCTCAAAAACTCGTGCTGTTGTTACTATTTCTCCCAATAATCCTACTGGGGTTGTTTATAAGGAATCTAGTTTAAAAGAAATTAATCAATTATGTCAAGAAAAGGGAATTTATCATATTTCTGATGAAGCCTATGAGTATTTTACTTACGATGGAGTCCAGCATTTTTCTCCTGCTTCCATTGATAATAATGATCGCCAAACAATTTCTCTATATAGTTTATCTAAAGCCTATGGTTTTGCCAGTTGGAGAATTGGCTATATGGTTATTCCTAATCACTTATTAAGTGGAGTTAAAAAGATTCAAGACACTATTTTAATTTGTCCCCCTGTCATCTCTCAATACGCTGCATTAGAAGCATTAATTACAGGTAAAAGTTACTGTAAAAAACATCTTCAACAAATTAATCAAGTCAGGGAAATTTTTATCAATAATCTTCAAAATTTAGAAGATATTTGCACCGTAATTCCTAGTCAGGGGGCATTTTATTTATTTTTGAAAGTTAAGACAAGCATGGATGATTTTGATCTAGTAACAAAATTAATCAAAAACTATCAAATTGCTGTCCTTCCGGGTAAAACATTTGGAATAGAAAAAGGTTGCTATTTACGCATCGCCTATGGTGCGCTACAAAAAGAAACAGCAACCGCAGGAATTCAAAGATTAGTTAAAGGTTTAAAACAGTTAATTAATTAGACTTAATTTGATGAATAAAACGGCGAATTATTGACCCTATTCCTAACAGTCCCATACCTGCAAAAAGGGCATGATTAGAAGGTTCAGGAACAGGAGTAATTAAACCAACAATCACAGGAATAGGATCGGGATTAAAATCCTGAAGACCATCCCCAGGAATTGAATCATCTAATAGTCCGAAATCATTATCATTAAGCACAGCTAATGTGGGATATTTGCCCCCAGGAATTAAAGCTAATCCTTCAGGTTTATCTCCTGCTAAATAACCCAGATCAGGTAAATTAAATAAGAGTTTTTTGCTAACCGGAGTAATTCCTGCCATCTCTAACTCTTCTGCTGTACTTTCTTCTAAAGTTTGACCATTAATTAGATTGGGAAAATTAATGATATTAGTTGCCATTGATAAATCAATTTCAAACACTAATTTATCAGCATCTATTCCGAAAGCACCATCTCTTTGAATAACAGCAAAACGATTCCCGTCTAACCAAACAGCATCTCCAATTCTATCTACATTATTTGAAAATAATTCATTCTCTAATAAGTAAACAAATTCCCCTGTAACCATCGGGTTAGCCGCATCGTTAATATCGAGTTCTAAGATACGCAAAACATCGCTATTTCTTGAAGTTGTACTTTCTGGTGTATCAGGGTTATCAATAGGACTTTGAATGAAGGCATATAATGTATTCGTATCCTCGTTTAAAGCAACTGCTTCAAAACCACGATTTGCTCTTCTTTGTGCATAAACAGAAGGTATAATTTCTGTTCCAAAGGTTCCTAAAGGTTCATTTCCTGCTGCTGCTGTTCCTTCAGGAATGAAGCGATTAACCATGATTCCTAGTTCGTTAAAATGATAAATTGCAGGTCGATATTCATCCACCATCCAAAAACTATTATCACGGTTATCAATAACAATTCCTTCTAAGTCTGCACCGAGAGGATCATTCGGAATGTCATTACCAGATAAGTCTGTGGCAAATTGATCAGTATAAGCAGTTCCTTGTTCCCCTGCCTGTAAATTAGGCAGTACAGTTAAGGGAGTAATTCCATCAGACTGAAATAAACCAATTCTATCAATAATTGTGATATTATCGTTGCTAGGATTTAATTCAAAACGTACAATTTCTGGTTGTAAATCAGGAATTGGTAACGGTAGAGGTCCACGATCTGGATGAGTCACAAACCTTAGATTACTGCCATTAAATCCCTCAAAATATAAGCCAGAAAATCCTCCTAATAAAATATCTTGTAGCTCACCATCTTGATTAGGAACTTGTCCTAAACTGGGTCGATTATTAAAATCAAAGTCGTTTAATCTAAAGGTTTGTGCGCTGGCTATTTGGTTAATATTTGTTGTTATACAAACGCCAATAAATAGTTTTAGTAAGGCTGATTTTGTGTTCATTATCATCTCCACAATTAATCAATAGTTAGGGTTTGAAGTGACTTCATTAACGAAATCTATCCCAACGTTAACCGTTCAAAAACTCTAGGCTAAAAAATTCTAGTTTGTTTTTAGATTCGATTGAATTGTACTTAATTTACTGTTAAACTATACTTTACTTGTACTTAGTTTTTTCTGATCTTTAAATTAATATTAAAAAAAATTGATATAAAAATTTTCTAATAATTATCAAGATTATGACTTTTAAATCACCCATCTTTGTTAAATTTTCTTTTCAAGAAACCTCTACTGAAATTATTGATGTTAGATCAGAAAATGAATTTGCTGAGGATCATATTCCTGGGGCAATTAATTTACCTGTACTGCATGATGAAGAACGCAACACTGTTGGCACTATTTATAAACAAGTATCTGCATTTGAAGCCAAAAAACTTGGTGCTTCTTTAGTCTGTAAAAATATTTATCAGCAAATTTATCAACATTTTATTAATAAAGACTCTTCTTATTCTCCCTTAATTTATTGTTGGAGAGGAGGACAAAGATCCCAAAGTTTAGCAGTTATTTTAACTCAAATAGGTTGGCGTGTAAAAGTTATAGAAGGAGGCTATAAAAAATATCGTAGTTATGTTTGTAAACAACTAAAAGAGCTACCTTTAAGGTTTAATTATAGAGTGATTAGTGGACTAACTGGAACAGGAAAGACTGCTTTTCTCCATTGTTTAAAAAAAGAAGGCTATCAAGTTTTAGATTTAGAAAAAATTGCTAATCATCGAGGATCTTTACTAGGTCAAGAATGGGAAAATAAATTGCAAATACAACCATCTCAGAAATATTTTGACTCTCTATTATTACAAGAATTTAATCAATTTGATATAAATAAACCAATTTGGATAGAATCAGAAAGTTATAAAATTGGTGATGTTTATTTACCAGAAAGCTTATGGAAAAAAATGAAACAATCTTCTTATTTTGAGATGCTATTACCTTTAGAAATAAGGGTTGAAGGATTATTAAAAGAATACAGTTATTTAACAGAAAATACAGAAATTCTCAAAGATAAATTACAATACCTTAAATCTCGTTATGGATATCAAAAAATCAGTCAATGGTATGATTGGATAGACAAAAAAGCATGGCAAGAACTGGTGAAGGATTTGTTGATAACTCATTATGATCCCGCTTATAAAAGATCCTTAAAAAAGATGTCTAAAAACATCACAAAAAAAATTGAACTGTTTGATTTAAGTTGCAAAACTTTAACGGATATTGTCACCAAAGTAAACACTAGCTTATGATTGGTTGAAGTGGTTTCAATATGAGTTATGTAAGATAACCATCCTACTTATAAAACTTAAATCTAAACACTATACTTTTCTTATTCTTTGGCATAAGGGTTATAATGGTGGGCAGAAACGTTAATCAAAATTTAGAATTTAGAATGTAGAATTTAGAATTACCGATCCCTCAGGTTAGAGGCTTGAAACAAGGAAAATTCTTCTTCTTTTGGTAGATTGCATATGGCGAGGTTTCCTCGCCATACCTCGATAGCTTTTCATCCCCTTGAAAGAGGAGGTTTGGAACCCTTTTTTTCAGTCATTAATCGCAGAATATAAATTTAGGGTGATTAGCTCGTTTATGAATGAGGTTGGTTCAATGAGATGGATTGTTTATATTATACTAACTGTTATTACTTATGTAATTATTTTAGTTAAACTTAAAGTAAAAACCCAAAGGGATAAAGTTAGGGAGGCTTATATTTTATGGAACACCTTAACCTTTTTTTTGATTTTTGAATTTATTTTTATTGAATCTTTATTTAGTCAATTTTTCTTACATTTATTAGGATTATTTCTCTCCTTTATTTATGCTATTTCTATTTATATTTATTTAAAATCTATCAGAAAAGACATCGATACTATTTTCTATAATCTGCTAGAGCAAACCCAAGGTAAAGTCAGTATTTTAACGTTTATGCAAGCTACCGAATTACCCTCTAATGAAGCACAAGCATATCTAGATCAAAAGTTAAGAGAATTAAGAGGAAACCGTCATAGCAGCCGTGGGAATATTTATTATGAATTTAGTAGTTGGCAATAAAATATAACTATAAAAGAGAAGATAACAAGTCTTCATACCTGTCTAAAATAGGCTCAAAATTATAGACTTTCTCTGCATACTGTCGTCCTTTTCCTCCCAGAGACTTAACTAAATCAGGATTCAAATATAGTTGTTCGATTGCTTTTGCTAAAGCCTGAGAATCTTCAGGGGGAACTACTAAACCGCCCTCACTTTTTCTAATCGCCCTAGCTGCTGTTCCATCAGCAGGAACAGAGGCAATAATGGCCCGCCCACTTGCTAATAATACCTGTATTTTAGAGGGCATATTGAAAGAAATAACATTATGTTTTTGCATCACCATGCCTACATTAGCAGCAGCTAACATTTCCGGTAACTTATGTCTTGGTTGAAAGGGTTTCAAAATAACATTGGTTACTTTTTTCCGATAACAGTAACGGTTTAATCTTTCTAAGGCTTCTTGTTTACCCACAATTACGATCGCTAAATCATCAATATGACTTAACAAAGCTGCAGCATCAATTAAAATTTCCAAGGGTTGAGTTAAAGCAATATTTCCCGAATACAAAACAACAAATTTACCATCCAAATTATTTTCCCGTCGAAAATAATTATCCTCTTGATTGAGAGGTTTAATAAAGTTAACATCTACCCAATTAGGAATTTCTACTATTTTTTCTTTAGGAACTTTTTTCTCTAAAAGATTTTCCGTAAATCCATCACTGATCACACTAATTTTACGAGCCGTTTTATAAGCAAAATTTTCTAACCATCGAAATAAACTAATCATTTTTGGGTTACGAATTAGATCCACATGAATTGCCGCATCAGGCAAAATGTCCTGTAAGTTTAAAACAATAGGGGTTCGATATAACCAGCTAATAATGGCAGCCGGAACACAAACTGGTAAACCAGGGATGGTCAGAAAAATAACATCAGGACGAGATCCTTTGAGAACTTGAAACAAACTCAAACAAACAAAACTTATCTCAAATAAAGCACGGTTTCTAAAGCTTCTCTTACGACGTATCCAGACGAAACTACGTTGAATTTTGACTCCATTGCGGTCTTCAGTTACATATAATTTCCCTTGGTACTCTTGAGCAATCTCACTATTAGGATACCAAGGCATGGCTGTGATAACCCGAACAGTATGGCCTCTCTTAACCAAACCTTCTGCTAATTCTGTCATCAAAGGGGCAATGCCAATGGGTTCTGGATGATAATTATACGAGTAAATAAGGATTCGCATATCCTGATAGTTAAAATTAAAATTTAGGTAGACTGCAAAAATTCATACTTGAGGGATGATATAAGCGGCTAGGAATTGACGGGCAAGTATATTAGCAAATTATAAAGAGGTAATTTAGACGAGTTTTCTTTATTCAAACCTAATCGATCCTAAAGGTCAAGGTATTTTCTGAAAAACTTAGCTTAAACTACAATAAATAGAGGATCGTAACTGGCACTCAAAGGCTTGATGAAAAGGCGATCGCTACACTGGACTCAAGATTTAAGGAGTTATCCTAAAATGCTGTTAAAACTACGTCAAATTTTTCTCGTTTTTTGTCTGAGTACCCTATTATTACTAACCGCCTGTGCAACTCAAGCTCCTTCCCGATTTGACCAAGCCCAACAAGAAAGCTCTGGGAGGGGGAATAGTGCCGTTGTTCGAGGATCAGAGTCTGGAGGCAGTTTTAACCAGTTTTTCCCCCCTTCTGGTGGCGGATATGAGCGTGTCTATACCCAAGAGAAGAAAGGGTTTGCAGAAGCCAAGTTAAAAAAAGCAGGTAAGGAGGTAGCCGTGTTGGCGATTTCTGATACCTTAAACAATCCCAGTGCGCTCAAGAAATTTGAGAACAGTAGCCAAAAAATTGCGGGTTATCCTGCGGTTTCTCAAGGCAGTAAGGGAACTGCGCTGCTTGTCGGATCTCGCTTCCAAGTCAAAGTATTATCCCGTGATCCTTCTTTCTCCCAAGGCGATCGCCAGACGTGGTTAGAAAAATTTGATCTCGATGGATTAGGGAAGTTGAAGCCATAATCAATTATTAATAACTAAGGACTGTTTCATCATTGCCAAAGCTACTTTTAAATTAGCTTGTGTCCACAGTAAAGGAGTAGCGTCTCCTGGTACATAAGCTCCATTTTCTAAGTAATACAGTTCAGGACATTTGAAGCCGCCAAATTTACTACTCAATGGGGTAATTTGTCCTAGAGAACGGTTTAAGTAGTTAGTTTGTTGTTGAAGATATTGATGGTTTTTAGTTTCTTGGAATCTGAGTCCAAAAATAGCAGAAATAATCGGATCAAAAATACACCATTGGGCTTCTTCTCCTGGTTGTAGTTCCCGATTATTCTCTTTAAACCATTGTTCTCTTTCTGTGGAAAGACTGGTTCTTATTTCTTGAGGAACTTCTTGATAGTTTTTACACCAAAAAGAATCTTTTAGATAGCGTCTAATACCATAATCTCCTTGTAAGTGATTAATCACATTATCAAGTATTTTCTCGCATTTTTCTACTTTGACAATCTTTAAAGGATAAATTAGAAACAGTAAAGCTGAATCGTAAAGTCGATTTTTAGGAGGAGCTTGGATACATTCTCCTGGTAGTATTGTATCTAAGGTTTCTTGTCATTTTTTAATTAATTTATCCAAAAAATTAACCGTAATCAGTTCAGTTTCATACATTAAATCATCGGCTGATAATTTTTCTTTAAGTAACTGTTTAATTTCAGTTAAAGCAGCCACAACAACACCGATACTTGAGGCTTCAATTTTAGGATCTTCTTCCCAATGACCACTATCTTCATCTTGCCAATATTTAATAGCTTTAAAATAAACAATTATTAGACCAATAATTTTTAATTGATTGGCATTTGGCGTTATTATTTCTTCTCTAACTAATTTACTATAGAACCAAACAAAATAACCTAACGCATCATTTTGAGCATGACCCCATTCTTGAGCAATTTCATCTAATGTTTCCCCATGAAAGCGAATATGGGGCCGTTTCATGATTTCATTTTTATCAACTTTTCCCTTAATAATATTGACAAACTTTAATTGATGTTTGTTAAAATATTTCATTAAAGTATTGACTGTATTAATGGCTATATTCTTTTGACCACAAAAGTAATGAGCATAAGCTAAATAAATATTGTCCCTAATCCAAACATTGCTATATCCTGTATATTCAGTATCAGAAATCAACTCAGCCGCAGGAAATAACCCATTATCCAAAATGGGAAAACTCAAGGTATTTTGTTGTTCTAACAAGCTATTAATAGCCTGAATATCTGATAAGGAATAGTTTTCACGAATCAACTGACCAATGGTTTGATTATGAATGATCATTTTTTTGGTTGGTAATGTTGGCAACGGCCATCTTCCCTAACAAATATAACTGGGAGACTGTAATGGTGTCTCAATTGATATACGAACTTTTACAGGAAAACTTTCTGGGGATAACACTAACGCTTTCAGTTTATTACTTTAGTCTTTGGAGTTGATTTGGCATCAATTTTCCAAAAATAACACTAACACTAACGCTAGCACTAACACTAACGCTAACAGTAGGACTTCATAATGGTAATTAGGGAAACTACTGAAACCTTGATGTACACTATGAAGACCGTTAACGTTCTTGATGTCGCTATTAACAATCTTTCCACCAGAGAATTACTGGAATCTCTCAACAAAAGAGGAGGCGTTGTCGTAACCCCTAATGTTGATCACTTAATGAAACTCCGTAAAGATCCTGAACTGCGGAAAGTGTACCAACAGTGTGACTATCGAGTTTGTGACAGCAAGATAGTTCAGTTTGCTTCTTACTTCCTAGGGACACCCATTCAAGAAAAAATTTCTGGCTCAGATTTATTCCCTGCTTTTTATGAATACAATAAAAATAATGAGGAGATCAGAATTTTCCTTTTAGGGGCACAAGAAGGCGTTGCTCAAATAGCTCAGGAGAACATTAATCGAAAGCTAGGCAGAAAGATTATAGTTGATTGCTATTCTCCTCCACTGGGTTTTGAGAAGGATGAAGCGGAATGTCAAAAGATTCTCGATAAAATAAAAGCATCAGGGGCAACCGTTTTAGGAGTGGGTTTAGGTGCGCCCAAACAGGAAAAATGGATTAACTCTTATAAGAAACAATTACCCAATATTAAAATCTTTTTAGCCATTGGAGCAACTATTGATTTTGAAGCAGGATATAAACCGCGTTCTCCTAAATGGATGAGTGAAGTGGGATTAGAGTGGTTATATCGTTTACTATCTGAACCTCAACGGCTTTGGAAACGTTATTTAATTGAAAGTATGCCCTTCTTTGGCTTAGTTTTACAGCAGAGAATTAGGACAATGCTCCGTCCTAATTTTTCTGATGAACCTGGAGTCATAAATCCTCAAAATGATCCCTTATCTTAAGTATGATTGGTTACTTGTGTAATTTAATTGCTTCGTCAATTTGCTGATATAAATCCCCTAAATTAGAAGAGTTATCAAGGACAATATCGCCCATTTTGACTTTTTCGTTTATGGGAAGTTGACTCTTAATACGGGCGATAGCATCTTTTTCAGTTAAATTATTTCTTTTCATTAATCGTTTCATTTGTTTTTCATAAGAACAATAAACTATCCAAATTTCTGTAACTAAATAGGTCAAATTTGACTCAAAAAGTAAAGGGATATCTAAGATAATTACTTCTTCTTGAGATTGATTAATTTCTTCTTTAAACCGTTGTCTTACATAGGGATGGATTTGGCTTTCTAACCATTTTTTTTCGATTGAATCATTAAAAATAATCTTTCCTAACTTCTGACGATTTAATTCCCCAGTTTCTGAACAAATCCTATCTCCGTATCTTTGTTTAATGGTTTCTAAAATAGGAGAATTAATTTCAACAGCCTCCTTTGCATAAATATCAGCATCTAAAATAGACAAATGATAATTATTAGCTAAATAATCAGAGACAGTGGTTTTGCCGGTAGCAATGCCTCCCGTTAATCCAATAATTCTCCTTGAGTTTTGCTTCATTTAAAAAAGTAAAATAAGCCCACAGTTTTCAGGAATAATATCTAGAGATTTGCTAAAATATAAGGATACTAAATAAGGTTAGTTATTTTATGAAAAGCTTAAAGTGTCCTAAATGTGGAGGAACTTTAGAAGCCATCATGTATGAAGATATCGAAGTTGATCGTTGTTGTCAATGTACAGGCATTTGGTTTGACTCATCAGAAGCAGAAAATCTCAAAAGACTTAAGGGATCTGAAAAAATTGATATTGGTGATCTAAATACAGAGAAGGCAACAGAAACATTAGACGCAACTATTCCTTGTCCCCGTTGTCATGTTTCAATGATCAAAATGTTGGATCTCGATAAACATCCGATTTGGTATGAAACCTGTCCTCAATGTCAAGGAATTTGGTTTGATGCAGGAGAATTTAAAAAATTTAAGGATAATTTTTCTCAACCTAAGTTATTATCTAAAGCCATGCGAGTTTTTAGGTTCAAAAAATAATTAACCCATAGTCAAAGCGATACTGAACATTTTTCATTTCAAGTATCGCCTTAATTTCACCAATAATTAATTATGCTCTTGTCACCAAATTCTCTAACTCCCTGATACCAATAACCTTACCACATACCAGGAACTGGTTCTTCAATAGGAGCCGTATTGGGTGATAAAGGAGGTAAACTCATGTCAGGACGATCCCAGTCAATATCTGTACGGCTTACTAAAGGAACTTCCCGTAAGTCTAAACGAGATATCCAACGAGGCATGGCATCAACGAAATAAGCGTCTAAGTAGGAACGCTTGGGGCTAATAATGACCCATTCGCCATTAACTTCTCTCATGATGACATCAGAACCAGCTACCAGGGTTGGCCAATGACGAGGCATCCGAGTGGTAACGTGCCAAACGTCCCGTTCTCCGGTGGTAAAGCCAACATCATAGGTCATTCTGATGTGAGCATCTTTTTGAATGCCAGCAGAAAGGATTTGAATTTGTGCTACATCTCCAGTAACACCACGAATACGTCCAATCGCATAATCTTCAAATTTGAATTTTAACCAGTCTGCACGATAGACATCGATAGGATCTTGTACTTCGGAACCCCGTACCTGACTGATAAGAATTTCTTCTTGAGCCGGTTCGGCTTGAACGGGGGCGATTCCCAATAAGGATAAGCCAAGAGCTAATCCTGCTAAAATATGTGAGTGTTTCATAAACACGATGACCTCACTCCAACCTAAATTGGGTAAATTATTTGTTGACACTTTTCAGGATAATTTAGTTCCCAAGCATGGTCTCTGAAATTTAACTATAGCTTTATAAGTGTTAAGGTAGGGGAACATCTTAATCTGAGTTCGGTGTTCGGATTTATGATTTTTCAAAGGAAAAAATAAGGGTTTGAGACTTCTGGTTTAAGCAAGTGGTATCCAAATTCCCTTATATCTAACTCAGGTTGTTAAGCTCTATTTTGGTTGGCAGTCATGGTCCCAATCATTGATTATTTGTCCATCAGATGAGTTAGACTTTTCAAATCAATTTTTGGGAGAGATTGTAATAAATTGTCAAGCCATTGAGGTCTTTTTGAAACATTTATGTCTTCAGAAGAAGAAACAACTGGCTCAGCTTCGACAAGATCTGATAATTCCGTTGTTGGATTGTCTATGACTGTTTTTGATGCTTGTTCAGAAGGAATATCTAATTCTTCTTGTACAGTTTCTTCTGCGGTGGTAGGTTCTTCTTCTACTGTCTCAGGGGTTATACTTTCGGAAGCCGTTTCTTGAGGTTCTTCTGGAGTAGTGGGTTCTTCTTCTACTGTCTCAGGGGTGACACTTTCGGAAGCCGTTTCTTGAGGTTCTTCTGGAGTAGTGGGTTCTTCTTCTACTGTTTCAGAGGTGACACTGTCGGAAGCCGTTTCCTGGGGTTCTTCTTCTACTGTTTGAGTGGGTGTGGGTTCTGAAGTGTAAATATAATTAGGATCAACGATAGAACGGGCTATTTCTGTTGAGAGTTCCCCTCGTACCAGTTTCGATAAACTATCCTCCCCATTCGGTTCGTAGGTAATGACTCGTACCGTATTATTAAAAGCATTGTTGACTTCATGACCTTGTTCATCGATAAATTCTAACTGTACCCAATTTTTTCCTGGTTCAAACCCTTTTAAATATATAGGTTGCCAAGTATCGATTAAGAAACTTTCCCCATTGATAGTTGCCTTAATACGCCAGTCTATAATATCGTCATCAGGATCATTGTTAGCCACAAAATGCAAAGGCGCATTGGTTAAATAGAAATCTAACATGATCGGTTCGGCCCCATAACTTCCTTGGGGACGACTGTAAGTGAGAAGGGGAAGGGTTGGTTTTGGGGCATTATCTTCTGTTTCTGTAAAGACACTGAAAGTTGTTTGAGCATAAGCCCCTTCATTTTTAAAACTTTCGTGCCAAGGACGAGAGGCAAACACCCGAATGGTATGGGTTCCTGGGGATAAGTCTTCTAAAATAATCGGCTCATCTACATCATAGACAGCCCGATAGGGTTGATCATCCACAAACAGATGTAAATTGGGACCGAGTCCAAGGGTTTCATCTTTGAACAGAGGATAGTCTCTCACCTCTAGTTGTAGCGATACGGTGGTTTCTGAGACTATTTCCTGGGGTTGTGGGCTAATAATACTAACTTGGGGATGATATTGGTCGAGAACTTCTTTTAATTCTTGAATAACTGGCGGTGGGGCAACTTCTGATAATTTATTGGTCGTAACAGGCACAGGAGATGGTTCTATTCCTGGGGAAGTCACTTCTAGGCGATCGCTGCATCCGACTAAACCCCAACAGAGGAGACTAACGAGAAGAGAACTTGATAGAATTTTGATTAATGGCGATCGCTTATTCAACCCAAACACTTTTTATTCTCCTTGTTGTTACCAAATCACTCATCTTTGACTATATCAGTTATAGGGCATCATTTAATCTCCGTTCTCAATTCCAAATTTTCAATTGTCTTCTAATAATTTTTCTGCTTCTTTCGAGGGTAAGGGGCGATCAAAAAAGTAGCCTTGACCGAAATCACAATGAGATTTTTGTAGGTAAACCAACTGTTCTTGGGTTTCAATTCCTTCGGCTACCACTTCCATTCCTAGGTTATGGGCTAAGGTAATAATCGATTGAATAATCTTCAAATTTTCTTCAGTTTTACCAATACAGTTAACAAAAGAACGATCAATTTTCAAAGTATCTACTGGAAAGCGATGTAGATAACTTAAAGATGAATAACCTGTGCCGAAATCATCTAAAGAAATTTCTAGATTTCTTTCTTTTAATTGTCTCAACAACTGGCTGGTGATGATAGAGTTTTCAATCAAAGAAGTTTCGGTAATTTCTACTTTTAAGTTATGAGGATTTAATCCAGTTTTTTTTAAAATATTATCAATTTCTTCAATGAGATTTTCTTCTTTTAATTGTTGACTAGATAAATTAACAGCTACTTTGAGAAGTTTACCATTAGGAAACTTTTTTTTCCAAGTTTCTATCTGATAACAAACCTTTTCTAAAACCATTTTTCCTATGGATATAATTAACCCTGTTTCTTCGGCAACTGGAATAAATTCACCAGGGGAAATAAAACCTTTATGGGGATGTTGCCAACGAATTAAAGCCTCAAAACCGACTAATTTAATATTGTTTAAATCCATAATGGGCTGATAATAAATATCAAATTCTTGTTTATCGATGGCATAGCGTAAATCTCTTTCTAAGGTGATTAATTTTAAAGCTTGTCTGTGCATTTGAGGGTTAAACAGTTCATAACGAGCCCTTCCTTTGTCCTTGGCTTCTCCCATTGCCAGATTCGCATCCCGTAAAATTTCTGCGGCTGAATTATAACTGGGCATACTAATAGTAACCCCAATACTCGGACTGGTAAATATTTCTTGTTCTTCGATTAAAAATGAGGTGGTTAAGGTTTGTTTAACTTGTTCTGCTACTTTTAAGGCTTCATTTACATCACGGATGGGATCTAGTAAGATAGCAAATTCATCTCCCCCTATTCTGGCCACGGTATCTGCGAGACTGATTAAGGTTTCTAGGGTACGACTTACCCCTATTAACAGAAGATCACCTACAGTATGACCTCCACTATCATTAATCATTTTAAAGCGATCGAGGTCTATTACTAACACGGCAAAGGCATAGTCATCTTCTTCTTGAACTCGTTTGAGGGCTGAGTTAACTCGTTCTAAAAATAGGGAACGATTGGGCAACTTAGTTAAGCTATCATGTAGGGCATCATGGAGTAATTGCTGTTTAATTTCTGCTAAGTCTGCGGTTTGTTCTTCGACTTGTTTTTCTAATTGGTTGTTTAAGGCTTGCAGTTGATAACGTGCTTTTTGTAGGGTTAAATGGATCGAGACTCTAGCGAGAACTTCTTGAAACTGAAAGGGTTTAATAATATAATCGACTCCCCCCGCCTCAAAGGCTTTAATTTTATCTTCTACATCTTGTAAGGCACTGAGGAAAATGATTGGGATTGCGGCGGTTTCTGGGATATTTTTTAATTGTTGACATACCTCATAGCCATCTAAGTCGGGCATTTTTACGTCTAAGAGAATGAGATCCGGAGGCTGGTTTTTAGCCGCCATCAATGCCATCCTTCCGGTGGTTACAGCCCGTACTTTGTAACCTACTTTGGTTAACATGGTTGATAAAACCCGAAGATTAGTTGGTTTATCATCGACAATTAAGATATTTGCTGGAGGCTGGGAGGCATCAAAATTAATCATGAAGAAAGAGCATAATTATGATTACATTTCAAAATAATAGGCATGGCTTATGATCATTGTGTGATTTCCATTATCTGATCAAAATTGTAATTATTGACTAAATCAGTTATAGCTTGACATAAATCTGTATGTTTTGGGGATAAATCATGGAGAAGTTCTAATATGGCTTCTCCATCTGCTGCTGCTGCCTGTTGATGCAGTTGAGTACGCAAAGACGACGAAATTGTTTGTATTTCAGTCTTCAAATCATCTAAATCATGGTGTTGAGGCCTATTTTTTAAACTTTTGCTGGTTAAGGAATTATCGTAAATATAAGTCACGCCCAAATGTTGGCTTAATTTTTCAAAGATCAGGGATTCAGAAACAGGTTTACTGACAAAATCATCACACCCCATTTCCAAAATACTGTTTCGATCTTCGGTTAAAACGTTAGCGGTTAGAGCGATAATTTTTGTGGGCTTTTTTATGTTTAATTTTGTCATTCTAGCACGAATATATTTGGTAGCTTGATAACCATTCATCACTGGCATTTGTAAATCCATCCAAATCAAATCAGGTTGCCAAGTTTCCCAAATTTTAACTCCTTCTTGCCCATTAGTCGATTCCTTGATTTGGAATCCAATGGGTTCTAGAAGATTATTTAAAAGCTTACGATTTGTCGCATTATCTTCAACAATCAAAATACGATACTTGGGTTGATTTGGGGCTAAGCCAATGATTTTTGGATGATGGGCTACATCATGATCAAGGTTACTATTTTTAGCAATTTCTAGTGATAAAGTAAAATGAAAAATAGTTCCCCCTTTAAGGGTACAACTGACTTGTAAAGTTCCTCCCATCAAATTAACAAATTCTTGGCTAATGGTTAACCCAAGCCCTGTTCCTTCTTGACTTCTACGACCTAATTCTGTTTGATAAAAAGGTTTAAATAAATACTGAACTTCTTCGATATCAATACCGGGACCTTGATCTTCTATTTCAAATAGCAAAGGAATAAAATTATCATTATCTTGCTTTACTTGCTCGTTGACTTTTACTCTCAAAATAACTTCTTTTTTATTCGTAAATTTAATGGCATTGTTTAGTAAATTGATCAAGATTTGGCGTAACTTACCTTCATCGCTAACAATATATTCTGGTACTTTATCCTCTAATTCCAGTTTCAAATCAATTTGTTTATTGTTAGCTTTTAATTTAAACATCCGCATTAGTTTTTTAACTAATTTATGAATATTAAAAGCCTGAACATTAAGATTCGTTTGACCAGATTCAATTTTTGCCATATCCAAAATACTTTGAATTAGGCTTAATAAATGTTCTCCACTTTGATTAACTATTTCTATATACTGTTTTTGTTCAATTTGCAAATTGTCATCATTACTAAGCAATTGAGTAAACCCTAAAATTGCATTTAATGGGGTTCTTAATTCGTGGCTCATGTGGGCCAAAAAATTACTTTTAGCTTGACTAGCTGACTCTGCTGAATCCTTTGCTTTTGCAAGTTCAGTTAATAATTGAGATTGTTGAATTGCTAAACCTAATTGCTCAGAAATTTGTTTTAAAAGTTTAATTTCTGATGATTTCCAATGACGAGAACAACTATTTTGGTAACAAGCTAAGAAACCCCATAATTGATTACGAACAAAAATAGGGGCAATAATATAAGCTCTAGCTTGAAATTGTTCTAAGAAATCAATATGACATGGTTGATGTCCAACAGTATAAATATCATTAACCTTAAAGGGTTCATTATTTTGATAGCTTCCCCTCTGGATTTTTTGTAAATAAGTATCTTCCCAAACTTTTTTAAGCTCCTTTCCTACCAATTTCACCCATTTTTTGGCAACGGATTCAGCAATAAATTCTCCACTCCCATCTTGATTAAATTTATATAACGCTAAGCGATCACTTTCTAAAATATTTCTCATTTTTGCAAGGGTATCCCGAAAAAGAATATCGAGATCCAAACTTTGATGAATTTGCTGAATAATTTCATTTAATATCTGGGATTGCCGTAAATTACGGGAAAGTTTTTCTTCAATTAATTTTTGCTCAGTAATATCTCTACCAACGGCTTGAATTTCTGTTAACTCCCCCATCTCATCAAAAAGTCCTCGATTGGTCCAATATTGCCAACGCATTTCTCCTTGGCCATTAATCACAGGATGCTGATAACTAACTACTAGGTTATCTAAACTGAGTTGCCTTAACTGGTTTTGTACACAAGTTTGATGAGCTACAGGAATAATAGAAAATAAACAACTATTAATAATGTCTTCGTACCGTTGGCTAAAATAACGACAATAAGCTTGATTGACAAAAGTTAAGGTGCCATCGGGCAAAAAACGGCAGATTAATTCCGTTTGATCTTCAACAATGGCTCGATATTGGGCTTCACTTTCTTTTAAAGCAATTTGCGTTTTTCTCAGGCGCTCAAGCGATCGCAAGATATAGTATCGCCAAACAATGAACCCGATGATCACTAAACAACTGGCCAGTAATATTCCGTTGATAAATTGAGGAGAAAGGGTAATAACCGAATCGGGTTGATGCCAACGTTGATGAATTTCTTGATAGTCTGGGGTACCCTTAAACTGAATCAGAGCTTCCTGAAAGCGTTGTAATAATTCAACATTATTCTTGCAAATCGCAATCGCTATAGGAATTGCTTCAGGAAAATATTTTAAGACTTTGAGGCGATACTCAATGGAAATACTTTGGGCTAATTTTTGAATCGGGGCTTCCGGATAGGCTAAGGCATCAACTTCTCCGGATAATAAATAAAATAAAGCCTCTTCAGGAGAGTCTACAATTTTTAGTGTAACGTTCTCATCGTTTTTTAAGAGATTAATAGCTGCATTGCCCTGAATAACAGCGATTTTTCTCCCAGAGAAATCTGTCTGAAGATTGATTAAATTACTATCTCGTAAGACAAAAAGAGCAATGTTGAGGGTTTCTATGGGAGTTGTATATTGAAACCATTGGGAACGAGTCTCAGTAATGGCTAAGTTGGGTATGAAATCTACTTCCCCTTTTTTTAACGCTGCAATGGCTTGTTGCCAAGTGTCCTTAATCTCATACTTTATCCTCACATTTGCCCGTTTTGCTACTGCTTCTATAACATCAATGGCAAACCCCTGGGGGTTTCCCTGGTTATCCACTGAATAGCTGGGGGGAAAATAACGAGGAACAGCAGCCGTCACCGTCATAAGATTCGGTGGAAAAAAGGTAACCGAAGCATTCCCCGAAGGAGAGGGAGAAAGACTGGGAGACTGAAAAAATAGATAAAACCCAATGAGGATGGTTATTAAGGTAATAAAGCGGTTATATGCCACGTATTTCTTTTGGCGATCGCAATAGACTTTTTGATTTTTTCATGCTTCCATTCATTTGTCTGTGATCCTACTCAGTTTAATTCTTTTTAGAGTCTTGTTTGGCCTTGCCCCAGGCATTCATCATTCGTCCGAAGTTTTGGGTAAATTCTTCCCATCCCCACCAACTGCCCACACGGTTTTCATCCCAAGAGGAGGAAAAAATACCATAGCTTAACCCCAACACTCCTAAGCCAAACAGCCCCAAACTAACAGCACCAACGGCAGAAGTGGGAATATCTAGCCACTCATGGCTGACTATCCAGTAGAAGACGAAAAAGGATGACATCCCTAATGCGGTGGGAATACCTGAAAAAATCGCCATACGCTTAATCATCCGTTGACTAACCTGCTCAGGAATTACACTGAGGCTGGCATCAGAATTTTTGCGGTTTTTTTGGACATTTTTGGTCGTTTTAGCAGTATTTGAGGATTTAGGTGGAGATTTTTGGCTTTTTTTATTCTTTTTTTGTTGGGGTTCAAAGGGTAAGGAGTTTCTTGAAGACTTGCTTGGCATAAGTTTTGAATGGGGATAGAAAATTAATTAAAAGGTTCCAATAAAAATGTGCTCAATAACACACTTTTGTCGATTTTAACTTAATATGGACGGTTTAGGTGTGGGCGGTGCGGGTAGATGAAGCAAAATGTAGAATGTAGAACCATTTCACTGAGATAAGTTCTACATTCTACATTCTTAATTATTAATTCCTCTTATCCAAACTATCTAAACTTAATGGCACAAAATCACCATATATCGTTAAACCCAATAACATCTCTTCTTCTGCTGCAATCAGTTGGCCAGTCAAGACGCAACTTTCATCTTTTTCGGCTTTGGCTCTAACAGTGGCTCGAATATCAACAGCAGAAAATTTCGGTCGATAGTCCCCTGATTTTTGCTGCACATAGTTCCAAAGAATATCCCTGATCAAAGCTTGATATCCTTGATTACCAGAAAGCCCTTTTAACTTGTCTTTTAGGGTTTTTTCTAAACGAATGCTAGTGACTTCCATTTCAGTGGTTGAGGTTCGCGGAAGGGTTTTCATGATTTTTTCCTCATCTAAGGTAGACATTTCAGTAATATAAGTGTAGTATGAAAAAGATTCTTTGAACACGGTTGAAAACTTTCATGTTACTTTTCTGTCTTCTATTGTCGTCTCTCATAAATCTCAGGGGTTGCCAACAACAGCAAGCTGAGAGTTGGGGTATGAAATGGAGAGATAGGGAGAGTAATCCCAGTATTAATGGAATAATAACCCTTAAAACAGATTTATTAAGTCAATTTTATCGAGATTATTCCTTTTTTAAGGAGAATAAACCCCAAAATATTAGAAAATCTCTAACTCAAGAAAGCGTAAGGTGGAAGCCAGTCTTCCCTATCCCTAGGTAAATACTTAAATCCTTAAAGTTGTTCTTACCCCTGCTTTCTTAACCCAGAGAAGGCGGGGGTTTTTTCAGGGCAACCAGAGTGGATGCACTCCTCAAACACAGTTCAAAAGTATGATTTTATTCCTATCAACGATGGGTTAAATAACCGCCATTTTTTAAGCGAAACAAGACGATGTTGAAATTAACTTACACTAACGACGGATTTTATATCGAGTCTCTTGAGCAGTCCTTAGAAGCTTGGGTAACTAACCGTGTTATGTTAGCATTACGTTCTGGTACTAGCCTTTGTGTGGAACCCAGCACCGCCTCGATTCTAATTCCTTTAGACTTTCCTTGTTTGGACCAATTATTAGAAAATGCTAAGGCTCTTACAGGAGAAATTGTAGAAATCACCCCCTGTGATCAACATTCCCTCGAAGTTGTTTTAGAAGGAACTTGGTTAGGAGCAGATGTGGCTAGTGAAGAAGGATTATTTGTCTGTCGTTTAAGCGATCGCCTTGAGTCTCTCCTATCAGGTTGGAGTGCTGTGAGACAGGAATGGTAAGATTCCTCGGTTAAGCCAACATGAGTAAGGACCTATGGGAAAATTACTATGTCTTCGGTTCCCCTGTGGGTGCGAGGTTAGACAAAGCAGGGACTTGTTAGCACGACACTGGCTTTTAATGTTCCTTTAATAAACATTGTCTTAAATTCGAGTTAGAGTGATGATATTCAATAAAAAAGAATCGATAATGAATATTAGGGAAAAATTTAAGCAATATCCTCTGGATATGCAGCAGTGGATGATTGAACAGGAAAAAACAAAATTAACCCGTATTGAAAAGGCTTTAAATAATGGAAAAAAACTCTATGAGGGGATAGAAGATGATGAAAAAGGAGAATGGTTATTAGGAACAACTCTTTTATTAGAAAGATATTTATCACTTCTACCGAAGCGAAATTGTCAACTCCATGAAGTCTCAGATGATTATGTTTTTCAAGTATGGGAAACATTGGAAAACGATCCCAGTTTACGGGAATTAATTTCTCAAGTAGAGACAAGATATGAAGGGTTGCTCAAAATCTAATTCTTGTGACATTTATCGGGTCGTAATTGCTTCATTAAACTATAGATTAATGGCGATAAAACCACCCCCATTGCTAACACAAAAACTAAACCACTAAATAAAGCATAAAGGGAAGCAAATAACTTGGCACTATTGGTTAACAAAGGGTTTACTGGTCCCATGCCACTCAGGATCATAGACGCTTCAACCGTTGCATCAAGCCAACTGAGTTCCGCAGTCCAATGATAACCTAAAACTCCGATAAAAAGACCCAAAATAATACAAAGAGCAGACATAGTCAAGTAACTAAAAAAGTCACGGACGAAACTCTTTTCGTGATGGGGTTTTTCATCTAAAAGTATGTCTAAATTTTCCCTATCTCCTCTCTCTTTCATTGCCTGAATTGCTTTAAGAGAGGGACATTGTTTAGCATAAAGACAAACAGGTTTGATGGTATTTTCAGGCGATCGCCTGATTGCTGTCGTACTTTTCAAGTGTTACCCTTTTGAGTTCTAGTAACGTACCTAATCCATTGAAGGCTAATCTGGCTAAATAATCTTCCCCCAAACGGATGATTCTTTTGGGTGAATTCACACAGACCAGAATAAGATGCGATTGTTTCCAGAGTCAGCAATGACGGCTGTATTGCCACAAATCGTAACACCGTAAGGCCAACTAAGACTATGACGAGTAGGCCCACCATAGGACTGATTTTCGCTCTTACTACGGAAATGAGACTGTCCGGTTAAGCCTTGTGCAGTTTTCCCCATAGTCAATTCATCCATCCATCCGACGAGACGAGAATTAGCGGTATCAGCAGCAATCAACCATTGTCCTATCACAGCTACTCCATAAGGCATACTAAGGCTGTCGGGGGTAGGAAAATAACCCCCTTGATTTAATTCAGATCCTTCAAAATTCTTTTGTCCCAAAACCAGACCACAAGGGGCATTATTTTCTGTGGGGACACCATCCCAAATCATGAGACGATTATTCCCCGCATCAGCCAACACTAAGTTATCTTGCCAAATCGCCAAAGCATGAGGCCAACGCATACTTGAAGCTGTTGGACTTCCTCCACCATTTTCATCCCGTCGAGTCATATCCATCTGTCCAAGAACATAATCTGCTGGTTGTCCGTTACGAGTCGGTAATTCATTCCACACTAAAACCCGACGATTGCCAGTATCTGCGACAAATAAACGTCCTTGATGATACATTACTCCATAGGGCCAGTGCATTCGATCAGAAGCTGTATTTACCTCTCCTCGGTTCAGTTGGTTGTGAGAAAAGTCTGCTTGTCCTAAGACAATATCAGCAGGGACATTATTATCTTGGGGTAATTGTTTCCAAATTAAGACCCGATGATTCCAAGCATCAGCCACAGCTAACCCTTCCCCACACACACAAATACCTGTGGGAACACTGACAGTATTAGCCTGGGGACTTCCTTTGGCGTTTTGTCCTTCTTGATAAAAGTCCGGTTGTCCAATAACCCAGTCTGCCGATTGGCCATCGTTTTCGGGACGATGTTTCCAGCCTAACAGTCTATGATGTCCTGTATCACATACCCACAATGGACCGGTTTCGGAAACTAAGCAAGCCCCTCTAGGTCCGAACATTGTTGTAGGAGAGGGTTCAAGAGGCATCACTAAACTATCAGGGATTTGTTCACCGAGTATAATATCTGCCCCTTGAGGGGATAATATATCTAAAAAGTTGTCATCACTGGGAATGTTAGGTGTGGGATTTATCTTTAAGGTGGTTTCCATTAAATTTATTTTATCTTTCCTTTGCCGTTCATTTTAGGGCCAGGTTTTTGATAAGTTTCTATTTGTTAGATTTTTTTCATTCTCTATTATCAATTTTTGAAGCGAGTGAGCATCTTACTCACATTCCTATTAACTCATTTTAACTAAAACAATCCACTACAATTATCTTAAAATTTACGTTCAAAACAGTATCTCAATATTGTTAGATTTTCATGCTATATTAACCAGGAGGTAGAAGATTTTGTAATGTTTCTCCAATACCTTAAGGTGATTTTTTTTGTTTTAATGGCAATATCTAGAAAATCTTTAAATAATTTCAAAAAATCTTGAACAGGTTTCTTATCTTTTTCTTGTGCAATTTCATTCTTATTAATCACTAAGGCACCTAAAGTTTCCTCAACAATTTTTTTAATGCCGTCTGCACCATAAAATTGATAGTCTTCAAGGACTTTTCTGATTTCGATTAACTTTTCTCTTAGTAAAATCTTTAAAGGTTGATTGAGTTCAGATTCTATGATTTTTTCCAGTAAAGATTGTATCTGATCCTTATTCTTAATTCTCAATTCTCAATTCTTAATTCTCAATTCTTAATTCTTAATTCTCCATTCTTAATAAATAACCCAACCCGATCCCAGTTTGTAAGCCTATCAATAACCAAGCGATCGCTAGTCCGATAACTTCCCCTAAAAAGAGATTAGTTTTTAACAGTAATATGCCTCCTATTACCCACCCTAAAGCTAACCCTAATGACCAACTTATCCCATTAAAAATAATCCAGAGATAACTGTTGGACAATATAGGTTTTAAAACCCACCATTGCCATAAACCTAACCATACTCCTGTGATTCCTCCTAATATTAATCCTGTTTGTAAACGAATCATAATTAATTCAGTTCGAGGAACAAACCAACCCATAACACCAAATTGACTACCTCCCATTAAACCCCAAGGAATTAATGTCGCTAAAATCCATAACCAAGCATGAGGGAAAAAACGACTTAAAATTAATGCTTGAAATGATCCAATTATGGTTCCACCAATCATTCCTTGTATTATTTTTAAATCAGGAGGTTCCCCAATTTCTATCCAAATCAAACTTAATAAGAAACTGAAAAAGGTAACCATTGTCCAGGTTAAAAACACAAATTGATATGTATTTTGAGGGCTCTTTTTAGATATGCTCATATTTTTTTTAGGAATATAAATTAGATTTTTTATTCTTTGATAGAAGCTAAAATACGGTTCGTTTCTTGAAGATAATTTTTATCTTTAGCTTGCGTTACCTCCTACTAAAGCTAAGGGTAAATTAATTATAATAGCGATGGTAGCAGGGAAAGATTTAACTGAAAAGAACATCGAAATTGTAATCATATGGGAAATAAACCCGCCAATATTAGGCGCAACTCCAGGCAACTTTAAGAATGGGGACCGTAGTTGTTTTACGCTGGTTTGACTATCTTTGAGGGCAATATCACTGAATTCCACATCCACATGAGCTATATTAACCCCTGCCCCATGCATCTCCTGGGGTGCGTCTTGATCGCACCTGTACCCATTCATACAAAGGATTATCTTGGAGAGAGTTGTGAAGTATCCCACCCTCAACGAAGTAGGGTGGGGTACTTCAAATAATTGTAGCATTGAGTATATTTTCAAAGTTAAATTCTTTGATCATCAAGTGTTGATTGGTTATTATATGCTTCTAAATTAGTGTTTAGTTTATCTTTTCTAGGATTTACCCATCTTTTATACCAATAATCTACTAAATCTCTTTTAGTGAATTTTTTCCAGATTACTTTATTTGTACATCCTAATAAATATTCTTGCCAGTTTTCTGCTAAAGGGCAGCAATAATATCCTCTTTGCCAACCGATACTAAGCATCTCTTGTGATAAATTTAATTCCCGTAATCCCCTTTTCAAAATTCGCATTTTCCAGTTAGGCCCGTTACCAAATTTGTAACGACCAAAAACATCTTCTGGGACAATATTCTTGATTAATTCCCAACTACCGTTAGCGGTAATATGTAAATGACTTTGCCCTTTTGTATAATCTAAAAAATCCCAATTTATTAGACGGTTATAAATTGCCGATTTACCAAATGCAGCTAAAGTATCCACATAAACTAAATCAGGCTTTTTATTTATTCCTGTAATTATGGAAGGACTATCTTTATATTTTTGATAAAAATGTTTGCGTACTTCAGGGAACATTAAGCTTAAAGCAACTAATTTTGCTCCGAAGATTAGATTATAGGGGGCAGTTGCACCTAAAATATAGGCTGTCATACAATTATACAATCTGTGTTTTTTTTGTTCTTTTGTCCAGCTAATATAGTTATCTCTTACTCCCAAACCAATCACAGGATCACAGAGACCAAATATTCCGATTAATTTATCATTTTGGCGATCAAATACAAAATATCTTATTCTTCTACCGTAACCTACAGTAACAGGGATAGACCAAAATGATATCGCATAAGCCCATAGACGTTTATGATCTGCTTTTCGTTCAACAACAACTAAATAAGGATCAATTTTAGTGATATCTATATCTTCAGGCTGTGCTATAAACTTTTGCACTTTATCAAAATATTCTTTTCCTTTTAAGTTAGTTTGTTCGGCTAATTTTTTTTGAACTTCTTTTAAGTCTTCTACACAAATTTTTCTTTCTTCTTGATTCCAAATAATTCCATAATCTTCTAAATTTTGAAGTATCTTATATCTAGTTTCTAATTTGAGAAAGTAGGAGCCAATAGAATTATTGATATAAAGAAAAATTGGGAAATTTAGAGTTTTATCTTGTTTAATCATTCATCTTTTCCCTACTATTATTTTATGAATTAAACTTAGAATCTTGATAAACTTTACTGCTTACCAATTTCTCAAATTCTGTTACTCTAACAGGGAGAGCAAAAGCTTGATCTGATGAAACCATATATAGATTACCTGGAATTGTCTCTCTTTGTATGAATTTAGCAATTACTCCATCATAGTTAATATTAGATTTTACTAAGGCTTTTATATCATCTGAATTACCCATATGAAAGGCAAAAAAGTTTTCTGCTTGCGTTCTAATTTCATCAGATATGGCAGAAGGACGTTGTGTAACTGCTACTAAACCTAATCCAAATTTACGCCCTTCTTTAGCTACTCTTACAAATGGATTGGCATTCGATCTTACAAATTCTTGGGATAAAACATTTTGTGCTTCTTCTACGAATAAAACAGCATTTATTACATTTTCTGGATTATCTGAAGTAAATTCTGCTTTATTTGATTCAAATAGTTTTCGTACTATTATCGTTGATATAATACTGGCATCCATAGTATCTTTTAAAGATAAATCAATAATAATTGTTTTTCCTTGTTTTAAATATTTGAATACATCATCAATAAGATTTGATGATGCAGAATGTAGGCTACCTTCATCAATAAAACGACGAATTCTTTTTCTAATTGCTGCAATAGTTTTTCTTGCAGAAACATCATCTTTTCCTGCTCTGGATGTTTTTTGTGCGCCAAAAAAATCAGAAAAATCCCGATAAAGATTACTAGGATTTTCTACATAATTATCAATATTACCTATAAAGTTAGAAACCCCATCCTCATCCAGATATAAAAGAAAAGATTTCATTACATCAGAAAAACCAGCCCCAAAATTTAATATATCGCCAACTGACATATTTTTGTGCATATTCAAGGTTACTTTTCCGCCATAAATAAATCGATTTTGAGTAGTATATTTTTCAGGAAGCTTTTTATCTGTATAGACTATGACATTATCTCTAATTTTATCATCATCAATATCTCCTAAACCGTAAGTATTAGTCCCTCTTAAAAAATATTCTCCATTCAAGTCAAAAATGACTTTTCCATAGGAAGTATCACGGGCCATATGATAGAGAATTACTTTCATAAGATTGGTTTTACCAAAACCTGACTGAGCAAATACCATAGTACGTTTATTACGCAATTTACCAATTTCAAAAAGAATTGGCGACTTATCTGTAGCGATATCTTCTCCTATACACAGATGTCCAATTTCAACACCTTTTTGATTTGTTTTATTCAGTATTGAACTTATTTCCCGTTGGTTTAAATGTCTAGCAATATAAGAAACAGTGGGTAATTTTCTGACTGCTGTTGTAAAATTAACAGTAGTTCCATTATCTGTAAATGTCCCAAGAATACGCACTTTATAGGTATAGCTGAACATTTTTTGTTTATCTCGTTCAGATAATTCTCTTTCTGCAATTCTTGCATAATGAACAGCAGTTAAAGTTTTATCTTGGGATTTAAAAATAGGATCTTCATCATAAATTTCAGCTTCAACTCTCGCAAGAAATTTAATTCCACCATCATCTTTTGGGGTTAAAACAATAAAATCACCCGTTTGTGGACTAGCTTTTGCATCTTCATAGGAAGAATAGATTAGTAGTGCATCCTCAGTTGTTTTTTGTCCGTATAAAACACCAAAATCTGCTTTTGTCATTAATCAATAATCCTCTTAAAATCTATTATGTGTATCTAAGAAAAGGTTTTCAATATCAACGTTATCCATTCTCTGATCCTTGTAAAGAGAATATTTAAGGCGAGCAATTATTTGTTCTTTAAAATTTCTCTTTAAAGAGATAAAGTTATGGACTTCGCATAATGGGTAAGGATAACCTAAAATGTAGTGTTCTTGGGTCAATCTTGTTAATTCTTTAAAAATCAGTTCTAGCTCATTTCTTGCTCTTTCATTTGAACCCGATTCAATGTTTGGAATAGCATCAAAAATATTAACATATGCTATTAACCAATCATAGTTTTGCAGTTTTTCTACATAGTCTAATCTGGCCGCAAAAAATAACCCAAAACCTCGCCCCCCATAAATAGATTTTTTGATGAACATACCGCCTGAATAGGCCACTTGAAGAACAACATCAGGGACTTCAAACCAACAGCATAACTTTTTACGTTTAGGATTAGTCTCAGTAAAAGGATATTTATCTTTGAGTTCATCTTGCAGATAACTATCAATTTTTTTGAATGTATAACCAAGTTCCATTTTAATAGCAGATTGCTTAGTGACAGCAACTACTGTAACTCCTTTTTGATGAGCGTATTTTCCCAATTTAACTAGATAATTTTGTTGAATTTGTAATGGTCTTAATGTACCATCTCGTAAAATAAAGTCTCCCGTTTTTGTTTCTGGAAGATCAAGTATTTCTAAAATCAAGGCAATTTCTAATACTTCCTGACAAAACCCTAATAATGTTGATAAATTAGCGCAAATTTGTTCCTTTTTATAAGGAAAGATTGTACTTGGTGAGTCCTTAAAAAAATCTAATAAATTTTTAATGGGTTCTAAGGTTAAAAGTTCATCATATATGGCGTTAAGATGTTCTGGGTTTGTAACAAGAATATTCTGTGGATAATAAGCTTTTCCTAAGATAACAGGATCATCTATGGAATTCATCCTAATCTGCTTACCTTCTTGAAAACAGACATAACCACCTGCGTAAATACCTACGGATAGTCCATTATAAAACTGTTCACTATTATAGCTACCATCGATCGCATAAAATCTTTGTTTACTATTGTCAATTTGATCGAAGGGAATAATCTCAAATACTTGAGGGGTTTCTATGTTATTCTCGTTGCCAATAACAGGAATATGAAATTCCTTATTACTTCTTTCATTGATATGTCTTGCTATTGCATTTATTGCACTATCAGGTATTGCTGTTCCTGGCATATCTTACTTATCAGGTCTAATTTAGAGATTTATGAACATAGAGGGCTAATAGAAGCGATTGATCGCCACCAGTGTCATCTTAACACAATTATCGATAAGTTTTGTCAAAACTATTGGTAAATATTGACTATAAGTTGTTTTTGATAGTAATAGTAATTATCATCAGGGTTATATTACTGTTAAAAGTCAACTAGATAAAGGTAGTTTATTTACGATTTATCTACCCATAATTTTTCGATAACTAATCAAACATTTCATCAAAAACTCGACGACGTTTATAAGGAGATTCAGGGGTTAAGTAACTCCAAAGAGACTCCCAATAAAAAAAAGAAACTCCATCAAAACCACGTTTTCTAACGGTTTCAACTTGTTGTTTAATCTGTTCGATTTTGACTTTATTATTTAATGTTCCTGTAAGAATACCGATACTAACTGGTATTTTTTTACGAGCCAATTTAACTGCAGATTGTTCTAATTCTCTATTAAAACTATTAATATCATCGCGATAAACTTGTAAAACTAACTCATCAATCAATCCCCGTTTCACCCAAGTTTTCCAATCTTGTAAATAGTTTTGATAAGAAAAGGAATGAGAATTAGGAGATAAAGAGACTAAAATATGAGGATTAACGGTTTTTATTGTTGTCACTAAATCAGTCATAAATGCAGTTAATTTTCCAGCCCTCCAAGCCATCCATTGAGCATTATTAGGATTTTTAGGTGGATTTTTTCCTCTATGTTCTTGTTGATAAATTTTAATGGTTAATGGATCATAACCTAATTCTACTGGCATTCCAAAATGATCATCTAATTGTACACCATTAACTTGATATTTCATGATAACTTCTAATATTAATCCTTTGATTAATTGTTGTACTTCGGGATGTAAAGGATTTAACCAAACTAATTGCTTAGCTTGTCTTTGATAAGCTTTTTTTCGCCAACGCTGAATTAAATTATTGGTTTGATTATCATTATTAGCTTCTAATTCATCTTGATAAAAAGTATTAAATTCACCTTCTTGAGTTTGGGTTAACCAGTCAGGATGTTTCCTGGCTAATAAAGAACTCTTCGGTATCATTAATCCATATTCAAACCAAGGAATGACTTCTAAACCTCGTTGACGACTTTCTTCTACAATAATCTCTAAGACATCAATTTTTCCTTTCGTCCAATTCAATAAAGGTTCTTGATATTTTCCAATCATTTGCTTAGCTAAAGGACTAGGATAAAATGTATAACCTCGGTTCCAAACAACAGGATAAACTGTATTAAAATGATGCTCAGAAAGTTGTTTAATGGAACGGTTAATACTCCCTGGAAAAAATAAAACCGCACTAGCTACATTGGTTAACCAAACTCCCCTTCTTTCTGCAAAAGTAGGCGAAGCAATGACTTGATCAGATGACGATAAAATTGATTCTGAAACTAACAATAAACATAACATCATTACAGTTAATCCAATAGAGATTAAACGGTTACGCCAAAGATAAAAGTTTTTTCTAATAGTTGGTTTCATATTTATTAAGAAGATTAAAAAGAATAACCCCGAACTCCGAACTCACATTTCTAAATTCTAAATTACTTTTATCTAGTTATTTTCGAGCAAAACTTACACACTCACTTAACCGAAATTTTGATACACTCAATCAAAAACTGTTGTAACATAACTATCCCAACATCCTTAACTTATGGTAAAAGAAGCACTAATTGAACTCAGAGGGGTTTCTAAAGCCTTTGGTGGCTATACTATTTTAGATGAAATCGACTTAACCATTTATCGAGGAGAAGCTTTAGTTATTATTGGTCCATCAGGTACAGGAAAATCGACAATTTTGCGTTTAATTGCTGGATTATTACCTCTAGATACTGGAGAAATTTATATCCAAGGGAAGCGACGCAAAGGGATTATCGAAGATGGTCATCAACCGATGCGCATTGCCTTAGTGTTTCAACAAGCAGCCCTGTTTGACTCCCTCACTGTTGATGAAAATGTGGGCTTTTTCCTCTATGAACATTCTAAACTACCTCGCTACCGCATTCGAGAATTAGTACAGGCTAAATTAGCAATGGTAGGTTTACAGGGAATGAGCGATCGTTATCCTTCCCAACTCTCAGGGGGAATGCGAAAACGGGTGAGTTTTGCCCGCGCCTTAATTGCTGATCCTGATAATCCCATAGATAACCCAGAAATCGTCCTTTATGACGAACCTACCGCCGGCCTAGACCCCATTTCTTCAACGGTTATTGAAGACCTAGTTAGGAACTTACAAAAAGCCCCTGGAGGTTGCAATAGTTATGTTATGGTATCTCACCAAGATAGTACCATTCGTCGTACGGCCGATCGCATTATTTTTTTGTATGGGGGAAAAATTCAATGGGAGGGAACCGTTGATGAAATTGACACAACCTCTAACCCCATTGTTAGACAGTTTTTTACTGCCAGTGTTAAAGGCCCCATTCGCGTAATTGATTAATATCCTCCCACGTGCACCACTGTTGCTTTGTGCGTGGAACTTCCCTAACTAACCATAAACTACTCGACGGTTATTACTGTTTAGCTAACCGCCGATAAGCCCGGCACTATCGCACTATAAACGAGGAACTTATGTATCGAGCTGTAGGCGAGTACCTGCTCGTGCGTTCCCTTGGCCAATGTTTTAGTGTCTGGCTCAAACGTGGGTCAATTAGCCAAAAAATAGATATACTTGAGAAGGTTTAATTGACACCTGGAAACAGGCTAAAAAATTAAAAGGCGAACCCCATCGCTCTAGCTAGTGGAGATATGCGTGCCTAGATTGCCCCAGACAATCAACAATGCTCAGAAACTAGAAACGGCTAGAAAAGTTTTCTTGAGTGTTTCTTAAATTCTGGGGACACCCCAGAATTAAACACTCGCTTTCTGGATAAAAATCCGATTCTGGAGTTCGAGTAAGATCGAGCAAAGGCACTGTTTTTGCTTGGCTTTGAGCGGTGAAAGAAGAATACCTCTCTTTCAGCGACGGTAGTTGTCAAATTCTTCCAAATTGAGTAAAGTATCTCAGTAATTTTCTCTCTAAACCTATTTTATGATTTCTCTAGAAGAACAAAGGCCTACTTGGGACGAATACTTTATCATGATCGCTAAATTGGCGGCGACTCGCTCAACCTGTTTAGCTTTTCCTGTGGGAGCAGTAATCGTTAAAGATAGACAAGTGTTAGCGACAGGATACAATGGTTCCCCTTCCGGTTCGGCACACTGTACAGCGCAAGGGTTTTGTTATCCTGGACTCGATAGCTGTGATGCTTCGAGTAGTCTTCCTTCCCGTGCTGTCCACGCTGAAGCCAATGCGATCGCCCAAGCCGCCAAACACGGCATTTCTACTGACGGAGCTACCATTTATGTTACTTTAGAACCCTGTGTTTCTTGTCTAAAATTAATTATTTCTGCGGGTATCAAAGAAGTTTTTTATGAAACAGAATTTAATAAGGGAGAAAAAGTGTTAGTAAGGGATGCGTTTGTGCAGGATAAGCTAGTCAGTTTAAATCAAATAAAGTTATCCCAAGAAACAGCAAGGCGCGCTTCTTTATTCCTTTTAAATCCTACCTCCATAGCGAGAGAAAAGTTACAATATCATCAGACTCTATAGTGGTAGTTTTTGAATGGCTTTATTAGAACCAATTACAACCATTGATAAATCTTTATTTAATTTTTCTTGAGGGGGAGGGTTGATATTAAATTTATCATCTTTTCCAATGGCTAGAACACTTACATTATAGCGGCTTCTCAGTTTTAATTCTTCAAGGGTTTTGCCATGAAAATCTTCAGGAATACGAGTTTCTACAATGCTGTGATCGGGATCAACTTCAAACCTTTCTAAGACTCCGGGGCTTTGGGTTAATAAGTGAGCTAAATCGCATCCTGCCTCATATTCAGGAAATACTACTAAATCGGCTCCCACTCTCTGTAATAGTTTGCCATGAATATCAGATGAAGCTTTAGCAACAACGTATTTTACCCCTCCTTCTTTGACGTTTAAAGTGGTAATAATACTTTCTTCTAAATAGTTTCCAATGGCAATAATAACTGTATCAAATTCAAAGATTCCTGCTTCTTTTAACGCATTGGGTTTAGTGGAATCTAATTCGATAGCACTGGAGGCAATTTTTTCTGCTAAAACTTGAGCGACTAATACTTCATTTATGTCTGTTCCTAACACTTCATAACCTAGTTTATGAAGTGTTCTCGACACTGCACGTCCAAATCTTCCTAACCCAATTACAGCAAATTGACGAGTTTCTCGACGGAGATTACTTAAAAAGTTTAAGGATTTCAAGTTGATACCTCACCTTGATTTTAACAAACATTTTTCTATTCCTTATCATAACAAATTTAAGGTTTATCCTACTAATAAAGTTTCTTCAGGATACTGTACCACTCTCGGACGACTTTCTCCTGCGATGGCTGCAATAAAAACAATAATTCCCACTCTACCAGTATACATAGTTAGAATAATTAGAAGTTGAGAAATTGCTGATAATTTTGCTGTAATTCCTGTGGATAATCCCACGGTAGCAAACGCAGACACAACTTCAAATAAAACCTGTAATGAACTAGCACCAGAATCAAAAAAATTAGGGTGAAAAATACCTTCATTTAAGTAGATTAAAAAAGTTATTAATACCACCATATTAGTTGAACCAAAAACGACAGCAACTGCTTTCAATATTAAAGTAACTGGTATTTCTCGCTGAAACATAACCACTTCATCATTGCCTCTTAAAACCGAGCGAGTACAATTAGTTAAAATTCTTAATGTTGTAGTTTTAATACCTCCTCCTGTACCACTTGGACTCGCACCAATAAACATTAATCCTATAGTTAAAAATAAACCAGCAAAAGTCATTTCTCCAATCTCAATACTATTAAATCCTGCAGTTCTAGTGGTTACAGATTGAAACCATGCTGTTAGTATTTTACTTCTTAAATCAAGATTTCCCAATGTATCATGGTTGGCATATTCAATGATAAAAAATATAAATGTTCCTGCTACCAATAAAATAATTGTTGTGCTGATGACGACCTTAAAATTTAAGGAAAAAACTAATCTTTCTTGCTTACGAGTAACTAAATGAATTATGGCCATATATATTTCCATGATTACTTGATAGCCAATCCCTCCAAAAATAATTAATAAAGGAATCACAAAATTAATAGTTAACGAATCATCAAGACTCACCAAACTATCAGAAAATAAACTAAAGCCGGCATTATTCCAAGCACTAATACTGTGAAAAATAGCCAACCATAACCCTTTAAAAGTACCATATTTTTGAGAAAATACATTTAGCATTAACATAACGCCCAAAATTTCAAAAGTAAGTGTTGTGGCAATAATTGACCTAATTAGGGTTTTACTACTACCGTGTAAAAAAGGACGATCAAATGATTCTTGTATCGCTAACTTTTGTCTGAGATCAAATCTTCTTCCTAATAATAAAATCAAAAAAGTTGTTGTTGTCATGTATCCTAAACCTCCTACTTGAATCAGTAGCAGAATAATTAATTGACCCCAAAAAGAAAAATAGCTACCAGTATCAACTACAATTAATCCTGTGACACAGACAGCCGAAGTAGAAGTAAATAAAGCAACTAAAGGGTTATTCCAGGTTCCAGTATCAGTAGCAAAAGGTAACATTAATAATAGTGTTCCTACGATAATAACTGTAAGAAAACCTAAACAAATCGTCCTAGCAATTGTCATCAGAAATTATCAAGATAAAATAAGATTAGTTGACTTATTATCAATTATCACTTGCATTTTGTCAATCTTTTTGTTGGCTTTATTGCAAATCCAAAAGTAATCTTTAATAGCAGAAAAAAATATCTTGTTTTTGAAAAGATAAATAATCTCTTTTCTTAGTAAACTTGATTTTTAAACCAGGACTAAATTGATGGCCTTAAATAAATATTTCCTTTTTCAGTTTTTCTGCAATGAAGAAATTATAAATATATTTTGCCAAATATTTGTAATCAATAAGAGAGAGAAAAATAGGAAATGGGATAAAACAGATAAAAAACACAAAACCTTGCTAAAAATGGCCTGAAGTCTCTAATATAACCCTAACCTGAAATTCATCTAAAGTTATCAAACAAACCCTCTATCCATGACTAACATGAAAGGTAGCCTTGCTCAGTCCGTTATTGATAGTGTAAATTTTTGAGTTTTATTATGACCAGTTTACAAACCCCTGTGATTCCTGAACATAGTCTTGATCGTGACTGTACCACCCTTTCACGCCACGTTTTACAGCAACTCAAGAGTTTTTCTCCTGAAGCTCAGGATCTCAGCGCTATTATGAACCGTATAGCCCTAGCTGGAAAACTGATCTCCCGTCGTCTCAGTCAGGCTGGTTTAATGGCAGATGTTTTGGGGTTTACTGGGGAAACCAATGTGCAAGGAGAATCTGTCAAAAAGATGGATGTCTATGCTAACGATGTTTTTATCTCTGTCTTTAAACAAAGCGGATTAGTCTGTCGTTTGGCTTCCGAAGAGATGGACAAACCCTACTATATTCCTGAAAATTGTCCCATTGGTCGTTATACCTTACTCTACGATCCCATTGATGGGTCGTCCAATGTGGATATTAACTTAAATGTGGGCTCAATTTTTGCCATTCGTCAGCAAAAAGGAGATGATTTAGACGGAGAAGGTCGTGATTTATTACAAAATGGAAGAGAACAACTGGCGGCTGGTTACATTGTTTATGGACCATCTACCATGTTGGTATATTCCATTGGTCATGGAGTTCATTCTTTCATACTTGACCCCAGTTTAGGAGAGTTTATCCTGGCACAAGAAAATATCAAAATGCCTGATCATGGTCCAGTGTACAGTACCAATGAAGGGAACTTCTGGCAGTGGGATGAAGCCATTAGAGACTACACTCGTTATGTACATCGTCATGAAGGGTATACCGCCCGTTATAGTGGGGCATTAGTGGGAGATATCCATCGTATTTTGATGCAAGGGGGAGTTTTCTTGTATCCTGGAACGGTTAAGAAACCTGAAGGAAAATTACGCTTGTTATACGAAACTGCACCTTTAGCCTTTTTAATTGAACAAGCTGGGGGGAAAGCTAGTGATGGGATGAAGTCTATCCTTGATCTTGTTCCCAATAAACTTCATGCTAGAAGTCCTGTAGTTATTGGTTCTAAAGAAGATGTTAGTTTGGTTGAGTCTTTTATTCAAGATCATCAACGTCGGGGTAATGGATAATAGATAATTGTTAGGAATGGCTGAACATATTTTAGTAACAGGTCCAGCCCGTTCGGGAAAAAGTGAATGGGCTGAAACCTTGGCCGAAAAACTGGATCTACCAATTATCTATGTAGCAACTGCCTTGGAAAACCCTGATGATCTTCAATGGCAGAAGCGCATTGAAAAACATCGTCTTCGTCGTCCTTCTCATTGGCAAACTTTAGCTGTTCCCTATGACTTATCTTTGACCATTGAACAGGCCAAACCCCCTTGTTGTCTATTAATTGATTCTTTGGGGACTTGGGTGGCTAATGAGTTGGAACAAGATGAAGAGACTTGGGCGGCGATCGCCACACGGTTATTAACCAGTACCCAACAAGCATCAGTTAAGATCATTTTTGTGGCAGAGGAAACAGGGTGGGGCGTGGTTCCTGCTTATCCTTTGGGAAGAATATTCCGCGATCGCTTGGGACACTTAACCCGTCAACTCGGAACTATTGTAGACACGACTTATTTAGTTACAGGGGGTCATGTTCTCAATTTAAGTTTATTGGGAGAACCGTTAAAGTAAAATAATACATTAAGTTTCTTATCAGTCATAATAAATTAACAAATACTCTAGATAGTATTAAGATGCGAGCAGGTCATAGAAATGAATTAACCATTTTTCATCTTAAAGTTAGGACTAAAATCATAGCTTGAGCGTCGGCAATAATCAAAAATTATCAATCATCAAAAAATTGGGTAGAAACCCCGTCCTCTCTTAGTCGGTCTGAGATGCCCAAGTCAATTCCGCCTCATCCGACCGCTTGTAGGACGGCTTTACATTTAGAACATTTCGCTATATACTAAATATACAGTGAGATACCATCAAATATGTACGCCACTCAAAAAAATCAACTGAGACGACTTAGCCATCAGGAATTTTTAGCCCTGACCGCTTTGTGTCGTTTGAGTAAAAACCTTTTTAATGTGGCACTGTACGAATGCAGGCAATACTTCTTTGCTCAAAG
>JAAUYJ010206750.1_pt1 | contig 54784 bp, 47 predicted proteins | sample 7278031 | NCBI WGS metagenome assembly JAAUYJ01 (sample SAMN14350222, study PRJNA611818) | marine sediment metagenome | isolation source: surface marine sediment (1.8m) | place: French Polynesia: Moorea | collected 2018-08 | reverse complement strand
GTGGCGACAACTGGACAAGTTAGTACAGAGATTATCAAGAAATATATTGAGAATCAGAAAGGGAAATAGAATACGACAGGTTAAAACCTGTCGAGTCGGGTTTCATCCCCCCTTTATAAAAAGGAGGCTCTCACCCTCCCGTCTTTTTCTGGTAGTAGGGGATTCACAGAAAAATTAGATTCACCCTAGAAGAAAAATGAAACCGCCTAGAATGCCTATTTAACACTAGACGGTTGTGTGCAAAACTAGTTTATGATTGCTTTTTGCGCTTTAAACCTAACCCTAAACCACTGATAGCAAGAAGTCCAAGAATAGTACCGGGTTCAGGAGCTTTCTTAATACCATAGACATCACCAGCAGCACCCTCACCACCAGGAGACTCTGTTTCTGCGGGAACTAGATCTAGATGTCCATTAGCAGTTAGAAATAGAATGCTAGAAGTACCGCCTACTGGAATGTTTTCTAGGCCAGCCCCAGGTACATTGGGAAAGAGAAACTCAACACCCTCAAAAACTTTGGCGGTACCGTCGGGGAACTCTGCAATAGTATTGTTAGAAATCTGAGAGTGAAATGCACTTGCAGGATTGATTGCCTCAAGATCTAAAACTGCAAGTCCCAAATCCGTTGGCTGAGCTTCCCAATCATTGGGCTCATCTAGAGGATCGATAGCTGTACTAGCATTTGCAAACACAAGCTGATCATAGAACCCACCAGAAGTATAGGGTTTGTGATCAACTGGATGACCATTCTTGTCTGTTGTCGTAACACTAAATTCTTGAAGTGGCTCCTCACCATCTGGTATTGGATCAGTGTTATACACTTGATAGAACAATACCCACTCTGCATCTAAATCGATAGCAATATCACCCATCTCATCCTGCTTCAAGAAAGTAGGATCAATAAGCCCTCTATCCATTAGTGCTTGATCATCTGTCCAATCACCATCACCCAAAGTTCTGTAGGCAGTGGTACTTACGGTACTATCGCACAATGGACACGGTTGTCCGCCACCTTTGGGTCCAACATCACCGAAAACACTGAAAAAGTCAGGGGCAAATGTTCCTGGAGCTACAGTGTCGTAAAATGGACTAGCTTGAGCTTCAGACTGAATACCAGTTAATCCGATCGCACCAACGACACCAGCGATCGCAAATTTGGATAATAAATTGAGTTTATTCATGGAACAACTTCTCAAAAAAACATTTTCGCTCGCCATTCTAAAACGATCTGCAAAAATTTTGCAAGTCTTCCAGATTACTCTTAATAAGTCGCAACACCAATAAAAAACTGATTGTAACCTCTGTTTAAAAGTCTGAACTCGTTAGGGTTAAATAATTTGATTATATCAATGTTTTGACCCATATTTACCCAAATTACTCCTTATACGCCCTATAAAAGCTTGATAAGCGTTTTTAATTCTTAAAATTAAAGTTCAATTATTTTACAAAGTTTCATACTTACTCAACTCGAATCATTGCAAAATGTCTTATTTTAGACACAAAACTCAATAAAAAACATGAAATCAATGTCATTTGTCTGTACGAAACCAGACATAGGACAGAAAAAATCAATAAAAGCAACACAAATAGGAGTCAGACTATCTTGAACGACTTGACAATTTAACTATTCATTTGCTCCTTTACCATGTTCTCTGCCTCGAACACTCTCTAAAGAGGCTAAAATCGCTTGAGAACCGGCAATAATATCTCTTTCTTCCCCCCCTAAATACAGTCGTCCAAAACTACCAATAGCCGAAACTTGCAAAATATTGATTAACGCTGCCTTTTCCGCTTCATTGGCTGCTAAAGCTGCATAAGCCGCCGGTTGCACTTCCAAGACATATAAAGTTTGTCCTGCAAGTAACATTTGTCCCCGTCGGTTACGATTAATCAACTGTGCTTGATAAGCATCAATATTACGAATAATTTGACTGGAAACCACTCTCGGTTTGAGACAGTCATGCCGTTTTACTCCTAATGCTGCCAAAATAGCTTGTCCGGCTGCTTTGGTTTCTCCTTGGTTGGTTGAATGAATTTCCAGAAGGCCGTACAGTCGTTCTACAAATTGCACCCCAGGGCGAACGACAGCCGATTTGAGAGCAACATCCGTAATGCGATTAATTTCTATGCCTGGAGAAATTTCGATCCACAAAGAAGCATCTCCTGGTAACGGTAAAAACCCCAATGCAACTGTACCAATATAGGCAGCGTGTTGAGATTGTAAACGATCTAGATAAACGTAACTTCTTAGTTCAACGCCCAAGATATAACTCTCCGGTGTTTAGATAGTGAATTTGTCTCCTAGAACAAATTACCATGTTTGAATCTATTTACCTCTAGGTAAGAACAGCAGTTCGCCCAAAAAAAATTCAGGAAGTGTTAGACTACACATTGTATTTAGTAAATGAATATCTTTAAAAGCATTGATTTTAATCAATGAAAGCCCTAGAGAATTTTTTTGTTACACCTCTTTTCAAAATGTTACAAAACTTTATATAATGACAATAAGCAAACCTGAGTATTTATTCCTAGCTTATGGTTATTACCGAAATTCCCTGGCTCACAACTATCATTCTTTTTCCCCTAATTGCCGCCCTTGCGATTCCTTTAATTCCTGATAAAGAAGGAAAAACCGTACGTTGGTACGCATTATGGGTAGGATTATTAAACTTTGCTCTAACTATCTTTGCTGTTTCTAACGCATACGACTTCAATAACAGCAATTTTCAACTTGAAGAAACCTATGCTTGGGTTCCCCAACTAGGTTTAAACTGGTCAGTAGGCATCGATGGCTTATCAATGCCTTTAATAGTTTTATCTGGCTTAATCACTACGTTAGCTTTACTCGCATCCTGGAAAGTCGAGAAAAAGCCTCGTTTATTCTATTTCCTAATGTTAGTGCTATATAGCGCACAAATGGGCGTATTTGCCGCACAAGACTTACTATTGTTCTTCTTTATGTGGGAACTAGAGTTAGTCCCCGTCTATATATTAATTTCTATTTGGGGTGGCGAAAAACGTCTCTATGCAGCCACAAAATTTATTTTATATACAGCCCTCGCTTCCATCTTTATTTTAGTTGCAGCCCTCGCCATGGCCTTTTATGGTGATACCGTAACATTCGATATGGCACAGTTAGGGATGAAAGATTTCCCCATGGCTTTAGAAGTATTAGCTTATGCTGGCTTCTTAATTGCTTTCGGTGTCAAACTTCCTATCTTTCCCTTACATACATGGCTACCCGATGCCCATAGCCAAGCTTCCGCCCCTGTTTCCATGATTTTAGCAGGTGTTTTATTAAAAATGGGCGGTTACGGTTTGATTCGCTTCAACATTGAAATGTTACCAGATGCTCATATTAAGTTTGCTCCCTTACTGATTATTTTAGGGGTAGTTAATGTAGTTTATGGCGCATTTACAGCTTTTGGTCAAACTAACCTCAAACGTCGTCTCGCTTCTTCTTCCATCTCTCACATGGGCTTTGTCATCATCGGCATTGCTTCCTTTACCGAGTTAGGAATGAATGGGGCTGTTTTACAGATGGTATCTCATGGTTTAATTGCTGCAGCGTTATTCTTCCTCTGTGGTAGTGCTTATGAGCGTACCCATACATTAATGATGGATGAAATGGGCGGATTAGCGCAGAAAATGCCCAAAACCTTTGCTTTATTCACCGCAGTTTCTATGGCTTCTTTAGCTTTACCTGGAATGAGTGGCTTTGTAGCAGAATTAACGGTATTCTTGGGTGTAGCAAATAGCGATGTTTACAGTTCAACCTTTAAGACAGTGGTTATCTTTTTAACCGCAGTGGGCTTAATTTTGACTCCTATTTATCTGCTCTCCATGTTACGGGTTGTTTTCTATGGACAACAAAATGAAGGCTTAAAGTTGCCTAAATTTAATGTGGATGCCAAACCCCGTGAAGTATTTATCACTGCTTGTTTATTACTTCCTATCATCGGCATTGGTTTGTATCCTAAGTTAGCGACGACAACTTATGATGTTAAAACGGTGGAAGTTGCTTCTAAGGCGCGCTCTGCTTTACCAACCATTGCGCAACAGCAAGAAATGTCTCATCAAAACAAAATTGCTGAAGAGTTAGCTTCAACCGTGTTTGCTGCTCCCGAAATTGATTAATCTTAGCAGAAGATACCGTTAATATAAAGAAGGTTGATAATTCAGCCTTCTTTATATTTTTTGTTAATCAATAGCTCAATTCTAAAACAATGACTAATCCACTACCAAAAGGTCCGACGCATTCTGCCTTATGGCAATTAATTCGCTGGATAAAAGAGCCTTTAAGTTATCAACAAGAATGTCTCCAGCATTACGGAGATATCTTTACTCTTAATATGAAAGGTTTTGCCCCTTTTGTTATCATTGGAAACCCCTTAGGAGTACAGGAAATTTTTAGTCAAAATCCTGATAATTTTGATGTTGGCCGTGGAAATGAAATTGCTGAGCCCCTTTTTGGTACTAATTCTTTATTTTTCTATGATGGGCAGCGTCACCAAAGAGAAAGAAAATTATTAATGCCTTCTTTTCATGGACAAAGTTTGCAAAATTATGCACAATCGATCTGTGATATTGCTGTTGAAGTTGCAAGTCAGTGTCCAGAAAATAAACCCGTCATTATCCGTGAGGTAATGCAAACCATTAGTTTAGAAGTCATTTTAAAAGTAGTCTTTGGTATTTCAGAAGGAGAAAGATATCAAGCTATAAAACCCTTAATTGCTCAAATGTTGGATGTTACGGATTCTCCATCCACCTCCAGCTTTCTATTTTTTAAATTTTTACAAAAAGATTGGGGAAAATGGAGTCCTTGGGGAAGAATTCAATATACAAGAAGACAAATTTATCATCTATTACAAGAAGAAATTGAGGAAAGACGTAGACATAAAAAACACAGTCATAGTGATGTTCTTAGTTTGATGATGGCAGCTAAAGATGAAAAAGGACAATCATTGACAGATGACGAATTAAAAGACGAGTTAATGACTTTACTATTTGCCGGTCATGAAACCACTGCTACTACTATGAGTTGGGCTTTTTATCAAATTCTTAGTCATCCTTCTATCTTAGAAAAAATGCGTCAAGAATTAGAAGAAAATACCAACCATCTCACCCCTTTAGAAACAGCTAAACTTCCCTATCTTAGTGCAGTATGTCAAGAAGTTTTACGAATGTATCCTATTCTTCCTATTATTTTTCCTCGCATTACAAAAACTAAAATGACCATAATGGGACATGAATTTGCTCCTGAAACTTGGCTAACCCCCAGCATTTATTTAGTACATTATCGAGAAGATTTATATCCTGAACCAGAAAAATTTAAACCTGAACGTTTTTTAGAAAAAAAGTTTGCTAATTATGAATATTTACCCTTTGGTGGAGGTACTCGTCGTTGTTTAGGATATGCTTTAGCAGAATTAGAAATGAAACTGGTTTTAGCTTCCATCATCTCTAACTATTCACTCGATTTAACAACCCAAAAACCTGTTAAACCACAGCGTCGAGGTTTCACAATTTCTCCTGCTGGTGGTGTTCCCGTTATTTTATCTAAACGTTTATTTGTATAGTCAAAGTTAAAGCCGGAATTGAACAGCAAACTTTTCTAGCTTTGTAGAGGTTTTTATAGAGTTTAAGAAGCTTTTATAATCAATCCAGTAGGGTGCTTTAGGCTAATTAAAACTTTTCTAGATTAGCTATAATTTTTATTATGCCGTAACGGACAAGATTATCTAAGGGTTGCCAATCCAGCCAAACATCTTGGCCAAACCACCTAATAAGGCGACAATTAAACCAATTATAACGCCACGATTAATAAACTCTTGATAATCTAGTCTTTTTCCTAAACCATCGACTTTTTCTTCTAATCTTGCTTGTCCTACTTTTAGATCCGTAAGGTCTTTTTGAATGGTATCTAGTTTATCATCTATTTTCTTAAATTTATCTTCAATACCTTTAAGGACTTCTTCTATTGAGTAGGTAACTGTTACTGGTTCATTCATGATTTTTATTAACCATTAAGCACTGCTATCATAATAGCAAATTTTGAGAATCAACTAAACAGGTTATCATAATACTGTAGAATAATCGAACCTTAAAGGAATATGCAATATCAAGTTAACCTACAAAAACAGAAGTAAGTAGTGAAATATTTCAACTAAAATGGTGGGTTCCGAAGTATTTTTAGATTCCTGTCATAGTCTTAATTATAGTCATCTAACTCACCCTGCTTTATTGTGCTAAATTGTATTTAATGTAGTGCAATCATCCTGCTTGCTATTTTTGGAGTAAGTTAGCAAGATGCTCACATTCCTATTACCTCATTTTAGCTGAAACACTCCATTAGGGTTCGTTGGGCTAACCAAAAATTTTTGAAGTAAGCTATTTTTTAATAATGCCGTAACGAACCAAGATCAAATTATCTGGTGTATACAGTTAATATTTTGATTTTAATACTAAATATAAATTATGAATCAAATTATCAAGCAACGTTTACAAGACCTAGAAAAAAATATCATTCCAATAGAAAACTCAATCAATTCTGAAGATATAAATCAAGGCTTATTGATTAGATGGAAAGTACAAATTCAAGATTTAATTCTAAAAATTGCTGGAAAAAATAGTTCTTATTATCAAGAATTTATATCCATTAAAGATGAGCATAGATGGGGTGAAGATAGTTCCAGGTTTAAAGATTGGAAACATATTTTTTATGCTTTCAAAGAAGATTTTGAGTCTGGCTATCTTATCTCTTTTGAAGCTCTAATTCAGGCAGATGTTTTTGATTCTGAATTAGAACAAGCTGAAATTTTATTCAAAAAAGGATATTTAACAGCATCGGCTGTGATTGCAGGGGTTGTTCTAGAAACAACAATAAGAAAGTTATGTGATAAAAACTCAATTCCTCATGATTCTTTTGATAAAATGAATAGTGATTTAGTTAAAGTGGGTATCTATAATAAGTTAGACCAAAAACGGTTAATTGCTCTTTATGATATTAGAAATTCAGCAGCACATGGGTTAGACAATCAGTTTTCTAAACGAGATGTTGAAGATATGATCCGTGATGTTAAACGTTTTGTTGAGGACAAATTAGATAAAGCAACTCAATAATTAATTGTGTGTACTTTAATTATATTCCCTATTCCCTCAGACACAATAAACTATATAAAGAGTTATTGTATGAATCTGAATGGTTAATCAATCTGCATCACCCGAAGTATCAGAACAACAACCCATCAAACTACCGCGCACCAGCGAATCTGATAAACTAAAGCGTATCCGTCACACCACCTCCCATGTGATGGCCATGGCCGTGCAAAAATTGTTCCCGAAAGCCCAAGTAACCATTGGTCCTTGGACAGAAACCGGCTTTTACTACGACTTCGACGTTCCCGAACCCTTCACGGACAAAGACTTAAAAGCGATTAAAAAAGAGATGATCAAAATCATCAAAAAGAAGTATCCTGTCGTCCGTGAAGAAGTTTCCGCAGAAGAAGCTAAAAAACGCATTACGGAGCTTCAGGAACCCTATAAACTGGAAATCCTAGAAGGTTTAGAACCCCCTATCAGCCTTTATCATTTAGGGGATCAATGGTGGGATCTTTGCGCAGGTCCCCACGTGGAAACCACGGGAGACTTGAACCCCAAAGCGTTTGACATCGAATCTGTAGCTGGTGCATACTGGCGAGGGGATGAAACCAAAGCGCAACTGCAACGCATCTATGGAACCGCATGGGAAACCCCTGAACAGTTGGCTGAGTATAAACGACGCAAGGAAGAAGCATTAAAACGAGATCATCGTCGGTTGGGGAAAGAGTTGGGGTTATTTATCTTTTCGGACCCCGTAGGCCCTGGTTTACCCCTGTGGACCCCCAAAGGAACCATTATCCGCTCAACGTTGGAAGACTTTTTGAAACAAGAACAACTAAAACGGGGTTATCTTCCTGTGGTAACACCTCATATTGGAAGAGTTGACTTGTTCAAAATTTCCGGTCACTGGCAAAATTATAAAGAAGATATGTTTCCCATGATGGCTGAAAATGAGGAAGCAAAAACTTCAGAAATGGGGTTTGTTCTTAAACCCATGAACTGTCCGTTTCACATCCAAATTTATAAGAGTGAGTTACGATCTTATCGTGATTTACCGATGAGATTAGCAGAATTTGGAACGGTTTATCGTTATGAACAATCAGGAGAATTGGGGGGTTTAACCCGTGTTCGTGGGTTTACCGTGGATGATTCCCATTTGTTTGTTACTACCGATCAATTAGACGATGAATTTCTCAATGTTGTGGATTTAATTCTGACAGTATTTAGAAGTTTACAACTGAAGAATTTTAAAGCAAGATTGAGTTTTCGAGATCCTAATTCTGATAAATATATTGGCTCAAATGAAGCTTGGGAAAAAGCACAAAATGCCATCCGTCGCGCGGTTCAAACTTTGGAAATGGACTATTTTGAAGCAGAAGGAGAAGCAGCTTTTTATGGTCCAAAATTAGACTTTATTTTCCAAGATGCTTTAGAAAGAGAATGGCAACTGGGAACGGTACAAGTTGACTATAATCTCCCCGAAAGATTTGAGTTAGAATATGTAGGAGAAGAGGGGAACCGTGAACGCCCCGTTATGATTCACCGCGCACCTTTTGGCTCATTAGAGCGTTTAATTGGCATTTTAATTGAGGAGTATGCAGGTGATTTTCCCTTGTGGTTAGCACCCATTCAAGTACGTCTTTTACCCGTTAGTGATGTCCAGTTAGACTATGCCAAAAATGTTGCTCAAAAAATGCAAAGTTTAGGCATTCGTGCCGAAGCTGATACATCAGGAGAAAGACTCGGTAAAATGATTCGTAATGGGGAGAAACAAAAGATTCCTGTTATGGCTATTGTTGGAGCAAAAGAAATCGAAGAAAATGCCTTAAGTATTCGCACTCGTGCATCAGGAGAGTTAGGCACAATGGCCGTTGATGAGGTGATAGAAAAGTTAACCGATGCTATCACGAATCATAGCGATTTTTAACAGTTTGTGGTGGGCAATGCCCACCTTAATGTTGCATCTAAAAGCAATTCTAAACTATATTAGTTAAGGGTAAGCTTTGAGATTATTTCGTTTTCAATAAAGCTTAATCATAAATTTAGTACATTTAAGGAAATCTGAAAATGAATTATGCAAGTTTTTGGTCAAGATTTTTAGCGGCTTTACTTGATGGAATTATAGTTAACATAATATCTGCTTTGGCCGGTTTTGTTATGGGACTTTTTCTGGGGATACTTATGGGAGGAAATTTTAGTGATGGAGCTGCATCAGTCTTAGGTTTTATTATAGGTATAATAGTTTCATGGTTATATTTTGCTCTTTCCCATAGTTCTTCTAAACAAGCAACACTAGGTAAACAAGCACTAGGTATTGTTGTCACTGACTTGACAGGAAATAGGTTATCTTTTGGTCAAGCAACGGCAAGATATTTCTCTAAATGGCTATCCAATTTAACCCTATTAATTGGTTATATAATGGCTGCTTTTACAGAGAAGAATCAAGCTCTTCATGATATAATAGCTGGGACTTTAGTTGTTAAAAGATAGTATATCTACTATGTTTCAGATGTCTCCTGCACTATTTATCTAAGCCTAAAATCATAATTCTGAAAATCATCTGATATTTTACTCCTCATTTTCTTCATAATCATCAATTTTTTCTGGTAATTTTAAAGTTTAATTAATATCACTAATTAACTCCAAGGTTAAATATTTTCCTGCTTTTTTTGCTTCATCATAAGTCACATAACCACTTATAGTTGACTGATAAAGAATTTGTGATTTTCGAGTGACAAGTTTTTCATTTTTACGAAAATTTTTATGGGAAAAAATTTCATCCTTAAGTTCTGATAAAGCTCCAGAAAAAACCAACAGATTCACTCAATAAGAACTGATTTCTAAGGGAAAATCTAGAATCCGTATATCTCTAGAAGCGAACATTGACGAATTCAACCAAGAAATGTTAGATGAGCTTATTAAATTGATTCAGGAAAAATCCCTAGATGCTTCTTTGAAAATAACAAAAATTGAATAATAAGTATATACATAATATTTTAACTAATGAAGAAATTAATCAATAAAGTGTTATTGGAAGATGCCAGGAGATGTCTTTCATCATATACCTAATAACTTGGTTCAATCAATTTAGGAGATATCTATCAAAAAAAAATAATTATTAGGAAATTTATTGGTATTAAAGTAATTAAAAAATATCAATAAATGGCACAACAAAGAATTGATGAAACTACTTGTCAAGGAACACTTTTTGATTTTTCCCATTATTCTAACCCAGATCAACGAGATTAACTCAAAACTTTGTATCTAACAATAAATACAGATACTTATAACCATATAATAATAAAATTTAAAGCTAAAGTTATTGAAAATGAAGCATAATTTAAAATCAAACTATCTTATAACATTGCAAGAATATATCATCTTTTTTGATGAAGTTTGCTAAGATTGATAATGTATCATTTATGTAAGAGTTATGCAAGCAACTATCCCCAAAAAAATATCAATTGAAGATTACTTAAAACAAGAAGAAAAAGCCAATTTTAAAAGTGAATACATTAATGGAAAAATTATTCCAATGGCAGGTGGAACAGTAAATCACAATCAAATTGCAGTAAATATTACCACAGAACTTAATTATGCTTTCAAGAAGCAAGATTATCGAGTTTATATGGGAGATGTTCGTCTGTGGATACCTGATAAAAATAGTTTTACTTATCCAGATATCATGGTAATTGAAGGAGATCCTATTTATTATGAAAACCGTAAGGATACTATTTTAAATCCCAGTTTAATTATTGAAGTATTATCCCCTTCTACAGAAAATTATGATAAAGAAGGTAAGTTCTCTGCTTATCGAACCATTTCAGGTTTTTCTGAATATGTATTAGTGAGTCAAACACAAATCTATGGAGAGAAGTTTACGAAGACTGACGAAAAAAAATGGTTATTTCAGGAATTTTACGCAGAGGATAAAGCGATAGAAATACAATTAGGAAATCTATCTTTAGAATTTAATGATATTTATCATAAAGTGGATTTATGAACGAAATCTCAAGACGATAGGGTGAGCAAATTAGATACTTATCTGCATTACTCATAATGCAGACAACTTTACCCACCCTACAATAATCATTCAATATTAATGACAAACTACAATGGTTTAGTAGCAACAATAGTCCGATGACGATGATCACTTGGAACAGTGGTTTTATAATCAAATCCTAATTCTTTTAACGTCTCTTCCACATTAAAAGTATAGTAATCATCGCTATGGGGTTCGGTACTTTTCATCAAAGTAAATAAAACAGGTGGTAAGTTTTGAATCACTTTTGAACCTGGGTTATTATCAGTAATACCAAGAACCCCACCGGGACGCAAAATACGCAACACTTCCTTAAAAATAGCCGTTGCAGCATGACGGGGTAACTCATGTAGAACAAACTGAATCGTAATCACATCAAAAGAGTTATCTGCAAAGTCAGTTTTTTCCGCTAAACCATGTACCCATCGACTGATTTCATTTTGTTCATCAGTGACTTTGGCCACCGCTAACATATAGGGAGACAAATCCAGTCCAATGGTATTAATGGGGGTATCTTGTCGTTTACTATAGTAACGGTGAGTTTCTTTGGTGGAAATACCCACAGAACAACCAATATCTAAGATATCCCTAACTTGAGGGGGGCTATAGGGTTCTAAAACAGCATGAAAGCTTGACTTTAAACGTTGTTGGGCTTCTTGCCAAGTTAAACCCTCATTTTTCCAAACCCGAAGCCCCAAAGACTGTGTAGCGGGAATGGCTTCAAACGCTGCTTTCCAACATAAGTTACCTTCGTCATAAGCATGGAAGGGAACCAAATAATAGTCAGGATAGACAATATCAGGGTTCGTCATTTGCCCTAATAAGCTTTTAGCAGGAGAATTTTCCAATGTTTGACAAGTTTCATCCCAAAAAATGCCATTTTTTTCGGCTGTCTTGATGATAACCTGTCTCGCTTGATTTTTCATGAGGCGATAAATGGGCTTTGTTTGGATCATTACATTGACAAAGCGCGAGAGCAGATCATCACCAGTCCAGTCCGGTTTAACTTTATTGGCCATGATTATAGAATATTCATTTGTTGTTTGAGGTCATCCTTAACTATATCACTTGCTAAGGTCAATTAATTGCAGAGATTCCCCAATAGGGCCAATAGCATAATAGGATGCTAGTCCCTAATAAACACAAAATTCCCATAATTCCCGCTAAGGGTTGTTGATAGATACCAATTATCCAGTCTTTTCCTTTCCCTGTGTAAGAAATCAGTTGGGCAGCGTCTAGGGATGATAAACCCCAGATCCAACCCGCATGAAGTCCCCAGGCTAACCCAATACTACCTCCATCTACCCATCGAGCCATCACCAAAACCATTCCCATTAACCAAAGTCCCGGTAGTTGAGCCAGGGTTTCTTTGCGTTCCCACAGGAGATGCAATAGGGCGAAAATAAGACTGATGGTTATCGCACTTATCCATCGGCCGTAGTCAGACTCCAGAATTGTTTGAAAAATCCCTCGAAAAACAAATTCTTCTGTTAAGGCGATCCATAAAGCCAATGCCAAGATGGGGAAGGCTATCTTAACTAATTCAATTAGGTTCTCAGGATGCCATTTTAGCCATCCTAACCCCCCTTCCAGAACAAAAACGACGGTCAACCCGCTCAACCCTAAAAAGATGCCTTGACACAAAGATATCAAGACACCACCATCAAACCCTAAGCCATATTCCTTTATGGATGTGCCCTCAACTGCGAGGGTGAACCAAGTCAATAAGGGAACCAATAAGTACAAAGGAATTAGTAAGGGAATCTTTTGCCCTGAACTAAGGGGTTGAAACGGTTGCCAGTTAAGTTTTTTACCTAATACCAACCCTATTGGTAGCCACAGCAGCCACCAAATTAATAGGAAAAGTGCGATTTTACTCCCACTAGGAAAGTGTCTCAGAAAAATTAACCAACTCCCAAAATCAGAAGACTGAATTACTTTCCATTCCCCTAGAAAGGAGGCTATCCCAAAACAATTTTTGCTGATGATCACTGCCATGATAGAGATCGGCTTGTGTCTAACTTCTTATCTGAGGATAATCCCTAGGTTTCTCGGTGTTCACCCCCTAATCTTCCCTAGATTTATCGGATAGAAATTGGGGGTTTAACCTTATCTCATCAGAACCACAAAACACAAAAGTGAGCCTTCTGTTTTAAGTGAGTTTTAGCCGTATACTTTCCATGTTTATCCTTGAACAAACAGGGTTTAATCATCCTCCTCTTCATCAACCCCGATCTGCTTGAGGTGAATATGTTTGTAACCTAATTTAATCTCAAATTCATCTCCTGGTTTCAATCCCATTTGTTCTGTATAGGTTGAACCAATGACGATTTGACCATTTTTATGAACACTAACACGGAACGTAGGTTCACGCCCCCGACCATCTTTAGCAGTACCGGGATCTAAAGGAACCCCTTTAGCTGCCAGAACTGCATCATAAAAGTCTGTTAAGTTAACACGAGTCTGCCCCTCTTTTGTTATTGAGTAGTACCCGCATTCTTTAGCTGTTTCTCGTCTGGGCTTTTTGGACAACTCTTTTACTTTTTGAAGCAAGGCTTTTCCCGTTAAGGGAGTAGGATTCGAGTTAGTCATGATTTTATCAATGTCCTTGAATTCTATCTCAATGGTGACTTGTTTTTTTAGATCATTATTAATGATATCAAAAATATAGCGTTAAATCCTTAAACTAAATCAAAAAAATTTCAAGAATTATGAAGTTGATACCGGGTAGTTTAAGGGATAAAATTTTGGTAACACTCCCCAAAACCAGATAAATTAAGCCTCTACATCCTCTGGTGTTTAAGTCATTCAGTCGCAAAAGAAAAGGGGAGAAGTCCACACACAACCAAGCTACAACTGTCACTGAGATAGACTTGTTAGGGATTATTCACACCATAGAAAAGGGAACAGCCCACCCTCAAACTAAACACGGTTTAAGAAGGGGGCAATTATTTTGGAGAAGAGAGCATAATCATCAAGAACAAGATAGAACAGAAAAACCAAATGCCTTGAACCCCCCTAGGGAGAAGTCTCCGATTGGGAAATGAAAATAGAGGGACGAGAGCCAGGGAAACTCGGTTTTGTGATAGACTAGGACTTGCCGTAGGGTGAGAACCTGAATGGTAGCCAGAGTTGGAGTGTATCCATCCAAGATGGGAGTCAAAGGCAGTCAGATGACGGGACCTCCAGAGCTTGGGGAATACTAGAAAAATTGCATAAATAAGACAAAGTACCCAGGGGCTCTGGGAAACGAAAACGCCTGATTAGTCGTTCTGTCAGGGAACCAACAGTGGGAGATTTACTCATCGTTTGTACCAGTGTGTTCTAGATAAGTGGCGAAACCTCGTGTAAACGGGAATAACCAGGAATGCCCTATCGTGAGTTAGGGAGGTTCCCCGCACAAAGCTAAGCGGTGTGCGTGGGAGAATGTCACTATAAAATAACTATCCTTGTTCCCATGAAAGTATTGTTTAAGGTTTGGCGACAAAAGCCCCATCAAAGTCCTCAGCTAAAAACTTACACCTTAGAGGTTCAAGCGGGTAACACAATTTTAGAATGTTTAAATCTGATCAAATGGGAACAAGATGGGAGTCTCGCTTTCCGAAAAAATTGTCGTAATACCATCTGCGGCAGTTGTAGTATGAGAATTAATGGTCGCTCAGCTTTGGCTTGTAAGCAAAATGTAGGGCAAGAATTAGAAATGTCGCCACCTCTTGAACATGGAGACTTGCCAACCATTACCATTGCTCCTCTGGGTAATATGCCAGTTATTAAAGATTTAGTTGTCGATATGTCAGGGTTTTGGGACAAGTTGGAAGAAGTTGATCCCTACGTTAGTACCCAAGGACGAAAAATTCCGGAACGGGAATTTTTACAAACACCCGAAGAGCGATCTCAGTTAGATCAAACAGGCAATTGTATTATGTGTGGAGCCTGTTATTCTGAATGTAATGCCTTAACGGTTAATTCGGATTTTGTGGGACCCCATGCTTTAGCCAAAGCTCAACGGATGGTGGCTGATTCTCGTGACACGACCATAGAAGAGCGTCTAGAAAGCTATAATCAAGGAACCCAAGGGGTTTGGGGCTGCACACGCTGTTATTATTGTAATGCAGTTTGCCCCATGGAAGTTGCCCCCATGGATCAGATTAGTCATCTTAAACAAGAAATTCTAGATCGCAAAGATGCTCAAAGTAGTCGCTCGATTCGTCACCGTAAAGTATTAATCGATCTAGTTAAGCAAGGGGGATGGATCGATGAACGCAAGTTTGGGGTTTTTGTCGTGGGCAATTATTTGAGAGACTTACAAGGTTTACTATCTCTTACACCCTTGGGGTTACGGATGTTAAGTAGTGGAAAATTTCCCCTCTCTTTTGAACCATCTCAAGGGACTCAAGAAGTGCGCTCGTTGATCGAGTTAGTGCAAAATTCTCAACTAGAAAGCAAAAGTTAACCAAGTCAGAAGTCACGACTAATAATTCCCACAGCCCACACCCTGTCTCGACTCGAAAATTGGTTGCTAGAAGATATGAGTTAACCCTTATCCCCACAAACCTCTTGTAAAGTTGTCACAAATTCAGGATAAGAAATAGCGGCAGCTTCGGCGCGATTAATCATCGTTTTTCCCTTAGCTGTCAAAGCAGCGATCGCTAAACTCATGGCAATACGATGATCGGTATAACTATCAACTTCAGCCCCATTTAAAGGAGTGCCACCGGTAATTTCTAACCCGTCAGGTAACTCGGTAATATTTGCCCCCATCTTGCTTAATTCTGAAGCCATAACCGCCAAGCGATCGCTTTCTTTAACTCGTAATTCTGCGGCATCTTTAATAATAGTTTTCCCCTCGGCAAAAATCGCTGCAACAGCTAAGATAGGAATTTCATCAATGAGACGAGGAATAATATCTCCTTCAATAGTACAACCTTTTAACTGACAAGATTTAACCCGTAAATCAGCCACAGGTTCTCCAGTTATCAGCCGTTCATTTTCTAAAGTAATATCAGCATCCATCATTTTTAGAGCTTCTAAAACACCGATTCTGGTGGGATTAATACCCACATTTTCAATTAATAATTCTGACCCCTCAACAATAGAAGCAGCCACCAACCAAAAAGCTGCCGAACTAATATCTCCTGGAACAATGACCTTTTGACCTGTTAATTTGGGATGACCATTAATAGTCACACTATGGGTTGCAGAATCAACTTCTAAGTTAGCCCCAAAAGCTTGTAACATTCTTTCACTGTGATCACGGGATAACGCCGGTTCTGTTACCGTTGTTTTCCCATCTGTCATCAAACCCGCTAATAAAATACAAGACTTCACTTGTGCCGAAGCAATAGGGGAATGATAATGAATGGGTTTAAGGTTTTGTCCTTGAATCGCTAAGGGAGCTAAACTATTGTCATTACGTCCCCAAATGTTAGCTCCCATCTCTTGTAAAGGTTTAATTACACGGGACATAGGACGAGAGCGTAGAGAAGCATCCCCTGTTACACAAAAGAGGCGATCGGGGTGAGAAGCTAATAACCCTAACATCAAGCGCATCGTTGTGCCAGAATTACCCGCATTTAGAACATCTAAAGGTTCTTGTAACTTTCCTAAACCGATACCTTGCACCGTCACGCTTTCACTGTTCAAAGGTGATATTTTCGCTCCCATCGCACGAAAACACGCGGCCGTACTGCGGGGATCTTCTCCTAATAATAAACCTTCGATGACTGTTTCTCCTTCAGCGATCGCCCCTAACATCAAAGCACGATGAGAGATAGACTTATCTCCAGGTATGTTTAGGGTTCCTTGTAAAGATAATCCTGTATTGGGAGGCGTTATCGTCAAAGTTTGCTGATTTTCCGCACTTTGGAGGATAATGATAGAATTTTGCATCATTGATTTTTGGCGATCGCCTTTGAGAGAGTTTTCTAAGGTGGGCCAAGCCTTCCCCATTATAAATAGTCTCTGATGGGCCCACCCTGCCATCTTAAGATTGTCTTTGTGAAACCAAAAATCAAACCGAGTCAGTACGTAAATCATCAATTAATTGAGCTAAATGCTCACTATTAGCCTGATAGACTTCCCCACAAAACTCACAAGTGGCCTCTGCACCATCATCCTTTTCAATCATATCTTGTAACTCTGCTTCACCCAATAACTTTAAAGCCCTTAAAACTCGACTAAACGAGCAACGACAATCAAAGCGCAACATCTGAACTTCAGGAAAAATAACAAGGCCCATATCGCCTAATAATTCCTCTAAAATCTCAGGTAAAGTCTTCCCGGCCCGCAATAAAGGAGTAAATCCAGACAGTTTAGCCACGCGAGACTCTAAAGTAGTCACTAGGGCCTCATCCCTGGCTGCCTTGGGCATCACTTGTAACAATAACCCTCCAGCCGCACTCACACCGTTGGCTCCCACAAACACCCCTAATAACAGGGCTGAGGGGGTTTGTTCAGAGGCGACTAAATAATGAGTAACATCATCTCCCACTTCTCCCGAAACCAACTCAACTGTACTGGAATAGGGATAACCATAGCCCATATCTCTAACCACATAAAGGAAACCCTCTCGGCCAACGGCTCCACCGACATCTAACTTACCGAGGGAATTGGGGGGAAGTTCTATGGTAGGGTTGGCGACATAACCCCGTACTGTCCCATCTAAACCCGCATCAATCAATATGCCACCCAATGGACCATTGCCTTTGATGCGAATATTGACACGAGAACCCTCTTTTTTCATGCTAGAAGCCAATAATAGACCTGCTGACATTGCCCGCCCCAAAGCAGCCGTAGCCACATAAGAAAGTTGATGTCTTTGTCTTGCTTCTTCTGTTAGTCGAGTGGAGATGAGACTAACTGCTCGAATACCTCCATTGGCTGCTGTTGCCCGTATAAGTTGATCCGCCATGAAAACCCTTACATTGCTTGATATATTCTTTATATATCTTAATCAAATGCACAAAGAATAGAGAATGCAGAATTGAGAATTTGATGGTTTCTAGGGCAGCAAAACTCCGTACACTCACTTGACTAAAATTTTGATACACTCAAGTGAAAAATGCTTTTATAACAAAAAAATGACACCCGATAACGATAACAACATAAACCCCGAACCCTCCCAAGGGTTTGAAGTTCCCATTGAGGCAGAACTTGGAGGTGATGCGTTCGAGATGGATGAAACAGAAAAAACGGCCATTAACTCAAGTTCCTATACCTCTACAGAAAACTATCAGGAGCCTGATGAATCCTTAGAACTATTACCCCAATGGTTCAAACAAACCGTGATTTCTTTAAGCACCCCTTGGGGACTGGCATCGTTATGTTTGGTTTTAGGTGCCAATCTAACTATAGTTGGATTACAGTTATGGGAAATCAATCAACCCCCTCAACCTCAACTATCAACAAGGAAAATCCCTGATTCTTCCTCTGTAAGTTTATCTATCCCGAAAAGTCTTAACCTAGCGAGAAAATCCCCTAATACTGTTATGGTAGATGCCTTGAGTACAGTTTCAAACCCTGAGCCTTCTCCACCTGCTCCCCCGAAGAGAGTTCAGGCTTTGCCTAGATCTCAAACCCCAACTCAAACCGTGGTTCATATTAATCAACCTCCCAGTCTTACCAACGCAATTTTACCCCCTTCACTGCAACCTCAAACTTCAGTTAATCTAACCCCTTTAAAAGTGCCTCAAACGCCTAGAAAGAGCCAACCAGAGTCGATTCCGATAGCGAACATTCCTCGTCCCGTTTCTTCGATGACTATTCCCCCCTCACCTCCATCCCAGAAGGCTTCCTTAGATCAGTTGCAGCAACAGGGAAACCAAACACAACTTAACCTTGCGCCTCAGTCTATGTCGCTTCCCACTATCAATCAAGAATCTCTTTCCCAGGATGAACAAATACGTCAAACCATTCAACAACAGTTACAAATGGGGGAAAATCATCAAGGCAATCTTCCTCTAGGGTTTAACCATAAAACTCGTTTAGAGTTGCAAAATCAGTTTAACCGACAATCTCCCGACTTATTGCCTCAACAAATCCAACAGATTGAACAACTTCAACAAACAGAGATGTTGAACCCTAACCTGCAACACAACAACCTTGCCAATTGACCGAAAAAAAGGGTTACAAGCCTCCTCTTTCAAGGGGATGAAAAGCGGTTGAGGGATGGCGAGGTTTCCTCGCCAGATCCAATAAACCAATAGAAGAATAATTTTCCTTATTTCAACCCTCCAACTTGAGAATATTTCTTAATAACTATGTTTTGAAAGTAAATAAAGACTATATTTGTCCTAAATGTAATACTCAAACAGGCAAAAAAAGCTTATCTCATAGAGTTCATCATTGCCCTAATTGTGGGTATCAAACAAATCGTGATGTAGCAGCCAGTCAAATAATAAGAAATCGTGAATTAGTAACGGTGCAGCGAAGTCTTGGGTGTTTTCCCATGAGCGGCTGCACCAAAACGCGGTCGGACAGCCCGTGAATAAAAATGCTTCTGGAGGCGTTCTGTTGGGGTCAATGTTTCATTGGTTAGACAAGAGCCTTTGAGAGAAGAATCTCCTGATTCCGCTACGCTAAAATCAGGAGAGTAGCAACAAGATAAAAGTTAGGAGAATCAATCATGGGATGGTTCGAGAGAGTCAGTCGCATCGTACGAGGTCATCTCGATAGCTTAGTAAGTGAAGCAGAAGACCCGGAGAAACTCTTAGAAGAGGCACTCGCTAAAATAGAACAGGAATTAATTGCCATGCGGCGGGCATTGGCTGAAGCGATCGCCACTCATAAAAGCGCAGAACGTCAATTATTTCGTTACGAAAATGCCGCCGCTAAATGGTACGAAAGGGCAGAACTGGCCATCACTAAAGGCAATGAATCTTTAGCCAGAGAAGCATTAGTAAATCGTCAATCTTATCAACAACAAGCTGATAGTCTCCAAAGCCAACTCACTCAACAAAATGAAATTATTCAAAAACTTAAAAATGAATTACGACAAGTAGAGCATAAAGAACGCGAAGCAAAGGCCAAAAAGAGTCTTTATCTCGCTCGTTTACGATCGGCTATGGCTTCTCAAAAGCTCCATGAAGTCTTAGGGGGATTTGATACTTATGGCTCCGATAATCTCTTTGAAAGAATTGATAATTATATTATAGAATTAGAAACACAATCGGCTACCATAACCCACTTGGCTGATCCCGTAGAAAAAAAATTTGCTGAGTTAGAAAGCGGTAAAAAAGTTGAAAACGAATTAGCCAAATTAAAGCATAAACAATCTCAAGGAGAAATCGAAGAATTACAATCAAAATTAGATAATTTATAAGATGAATCAATCCTCTATTAATGCTCAACCACCTCTAGAATTTATCCCTCCTAATTTTAATCCCTTGCTTTTAGGTGGAGTAAAAAAAATATTACCATTTTGGCTGAAATTGCAGACAGAAATTGTAGATATTGAAGGCAGAAATATTGGCAAGTTAGTCGATATTTATAAACAGTTTCAGTCAGAAGAAAATCGTTTTTTAATGGCTTTTCGTCATCCCAGTATTAATGATCCTTATTGTATGGGATATTTAATCTGGAAACTGCTTCCAGAAATGGCTAAACAGCAAAAGATTAATCTTGATTTTCCCGTTCATTCCCATTTTATGTATGATCGAGGTATTCCTTTATGGGCAGGTTCAGCCGTGGGTTGGTTATACTCACAATTAGGGGGAACATCAATTCAAAGGGGTAAGTTAGATATTCCTGGATTAAGATCAGCTAGAGACCTATTTATTCATAGTCAATTTCCTATAGCAGCAGCACCAGAAGGAGCAACCAATGGTCATAATGAGATTATTAGTCCCTTAGAACCAGGCATCTCTCAATTAGGGTTTTGGTGTGCTGAAGATGTACATAAAGAAAATAGGAATGAAACCGTTTTAATTGTTCCTATTGGCATTCAATATTTTTATATCTCTCCCCCTTGGAAAAACATAGAAAAATTATTAACTGAGTTAGAAAAAGATATTGGTATTGCAAATCAAAATCATTCTTTAGAAACCTCAGAATTATATCAAAGATTATTAAAAATTGGGGAACATCTTCTAGGCATAATGGAGGCATTCTACGAAAAATTTTATCACCGTAAACTCTCCAATGATTCCCAAGAACATTTAGTAGATAGACTACAAAAATTATTGAACATAGCCTTAGAAGTAGCAGAAACTTACTTTAATCTTAAACCAAAAGGAACCGTGATTGAGCGTTGTCGTCGTTTAGAACAGGCCGGATGGGATTATATTTACCGTGATGATTTTAAAGAAATCGATAAATTGTCCTTAGTGGAACAAGGCTTAGGCGATCGCCTCGCAGAAGAAGCGAGTTTAAGAATGTGGCATATGCGTTTAGTTGAATCTTTCGTCGCTGTGACAGGCTCTTATGTCAAAGAGAAAGCTACAGCAGAAAGGTTTGCCGATACTGTCCTATTATTATGGGATGTGGTAGCAAGAATTAAAGGAGAAAATGGTTTCTTTCGTCCTCAGTTAGGACAACAAAAAGCCATTATTACTGTCGGCGATACCATATCCGTTTCTGATCGTTTTGATGAGTATAAAAAAGGCCGTCGCCAAGCTGTCACCAATTTAACCCAAACCCTACAAGATGCTTTGGAAGAATTAATTATTCGATAATTACTTATGTCATCTAGTTGAGCAAGGAATTTTTAACAGTGATGGGGAAAAAATACCCTACTAAATTAGGTATTGTAGTAGGGGAGTCTGTCGATCTAACAATCCCGTTGCCTATCAATAGTAGATGTCAAATAACTTCCAAAAGTTGATATACTAATGCCGTTAACCTTATCATCTTCTTACTATAAGTCAGGATAGGGTGGAACAGTTTGCACCTAGTTGTGTCAACACTTAACAATGTTTATTTGTCGATTTTGAGAGGAAAATTACATGGCTACATATAAAGTCACTCTAATCAATGAAGCTGAGGGAATTAACCAAACTCTTGATTGTCCCGATGATGAATTTATTCTAGATGTTGCTGAAGAGGCAGGGCTTGACTTACCCTATTCCTGTCGTGCGGGTGCTTGCTCTAGTTGCGCTGGAAAGATAGACGGTGATGCAGATGAGTTTGTCGATCAAAGTGAAGGCTCTTTTTTAGATGAGGATCAAATTAAAGAGGGATATGTGTTGACTTGTGTTGCCTATGCTAAAAAAGATTGCACTATCTATACTCATCAGGAAGAAAATCTTCTCTAAAAAAACACGGGAGTGCAGAAACCACCCTTGCCAATTTCCTCGGCGATTACAGATCGCCGAGTTTGGGAAAGTGGTATATGAAGCGCAAAACGGCACTGATGCCCGCTCTATAATGAACAAATCTGCGTCCTCCTTAATATAAAAGATAACCCGCAGTAGCGGGCTATCTTTTTCGAGCATGATTAGAGAAAACTATTGCCCAGGACTAACTTTATCAATGACTTCGGTTTTACCATCTCCTTTAACAGTCCAGACATCATAACTGCCGACAACATCTCCATTGTCATCAATATCTACATTGCCACTGGCACCTTGATAATTAATGTCTTCCCCATTACGAATTAAAGCGATCGCTTCACAGGGATCATTCACTTCCGTTCCTGGAGCATTAGCTACCTCACGAATTTTACTTTGAATGGCTTCCCCTGTGTTGGCTTTAGCTGCTTCTGCTGCCAACATCAACAGTACCGTTGCGTCCCAACTATGGGGAACAAAGGCAGTTACATCTTTCCCAGTCTTTTCATTCCATTTGGTGCTGAAGGCTTGCAACGCCTCACCGTCAGCCCCAGGAACCGTTCCTAAAGCCCCTTCTAAGATAAATTTACCCTCCTGTGTTTTACCCACCTGTTTGACAAAGTCTTCGGAATAAACCCCATCGGTTAATAAGACAGTAACCCCTTCGCTTAACCCTTGTTTATAGGCAGCTTGTAACAAAATACTTCCAGTCTCGGCATAAAGCACGGCGGCTACAGCATCTGGTTGATTGGCAAAAGCTGCAGATGCTTCACTATCAAGGGTGGGAGCTTTGGGATCGTAGCGAACTGATTGGCTTTTATTTAGTATTTTACCCCCTGAATTCTCAAAGGCATTCACAAACTGTTGTTCAAAGCCAACCCCATAGTCATTATTAATGACCACAGTGGAAACATTTTTAAAGCCTTGTTTTTGGGCTAAGGCTGCTAAAGCTTGGGCTTGATAGGTATCAGGAGGGGCTGTTCTGGCCCAATAACCGTTAAATTCTCCGTTTTTGGCTTGATCCGTAAACACGGGGCTGGTACTGCCTGGAGAAATTAACATAACCTTATTTTGGGCCGCAATACCCACAGCGGCCCCAGATACACTACTTGCAAAGGCCCCCACCACACCGGCGACGCGATCAACTTCTGCGAGTTTTGTCATAGCCGCTCCTCCTGCACTGGGATCGGTTTGACTATCTTCTGTTATCAGGGTGACTGGTTGACCATTAACACCGTCGCAAGCATTAATCTCATCTACAGCTAATTTAACGGCTTCTGGCATATTCGCACCAATGGAGGATAAGTCACCGGTAACCGGTAGTAATGCCCCTAATTTTAAACCGTCCCCACTGGCTGTGGGGGAACTGCTGGGATTAGATGTGCCATTAGTGGATGTTTGATTATTACACCCCACCAGAATACTGCTACTAAAGGCAAGGGTCAAACCCCAGGCTAGGGGAGACTTTAAGCCATGTTTCGTTAACAATGAATTCATTATTGTCCAATCACTCCTCACGATAATGGATCATCTTTAATTGACATTAGTTTAAGACTTTTTTGATCTAACTACCACCAATTAACGGGGGACAATTCCCCCCCTTTTTTATAGATGTTGTTCCCTACGTCTTCGATAAGCTCAGATCAGTTCCTTCAACAGCAGTTTAATGAGCTTATCCCCAACTCTGGCCTTCAATAAATTATTACTTGAACCAATTGAAACAGAAATCTAAATCGTGAGGATGTCAAGCTCAACCTTATTATTGAATAACCCTACCGTGTAGACGGGTAGGGATTCTTTATGCGGAAAACGCACTCGTCGCATCCAATTGCCTCTAATACCTCACCCCATAGGGTTTGGCTTTACTTTATTTTCTTCTCTGTTATGAGAGACTTAGCTTTGGTGCTAATAGGGTTTGATTTTTAGCTTAGTTTCGACCCCTGACCATTTTCGCTACTCAAAGTAGGTACTAGGCGGTTGTGTCCCTGTATTGCAACAGTGCTTTTATATTTATTATAGCTTAATTCTTTTTGTTAATGGACGCGCGAGCGGTCTATATTTTGGTCGCCATTCATCCCTAACTTTTAGAAGATTAGGGATGAATGGCGACATCAGGATAAACTATGGCTACTAACAGTCAACGTGCTTCTAGGCGTTGGTAGGTTACAATGTTAATTCAACGTAAAATATGTACATATCCATTATTAATCCTCCATGACTACTACCAACACTGATAAAAATCAAAGTGATAAAGTGCTAGAAGCAATGAAGAACTTTGCTGAACAATACGCAAAACGTACAGATACTTACTTTTGTAGTGAACCTTCTGTAACAGCAGTAGTTATTGAGGGACTCGCTAGACATAAAGAAGAACTGGGAGCACCTCTGTGTCCTTGTCGTCACTATGAAGATAAAGAAGCAGAAGTCAAAAATACCTACTGGAACTGCCCCTGTGTCCCCATGCGAGAACGCAAAGAATGTCATTGTATGTTGTTTATTACACCAGATAACGATTTTGCAGGAAACGAACAAGCAATCGATATAGAATTTATTAAAGAAGTGCGCGAAAATATGTCAGCTTGAGGAAAATCATGGCATCAGAGGTATTTTTGCAAGGAATTCAGCAATTTAACCAACGGGACTTTTACGCCTGTCATGATACTTTAGAAGCCATTTGGATCGACTCAGCAGAGGTTGATAAACGATTTTATCAAGGGATCTTACAAGTGGCTGTGGGTTGCTATCATCTCACGAATCATAATTGGCGTGGGGCCGTTATTTTATTGGGAGAAGGGGTGAGACGACTCAAGGATTATCAACCAGACCATGAGACGATTGATGTTCTTCAATTGTTGGAAGAAAGTCAAACATTATTGAGGTACCTTCAAGCCACTAATCCCGATAATATTGCGGAGGTTGCTAAAACCTTGCAGGAAGCTTCTGATGATTCTCCTTATCGGTTCCCTCATATTATTTTCGTATAAGTTTACTTTGATAAAACACCGTTTAAGAAAATATCTGCAATCCCTTCAGCCATCTCATGTAATGCTTGAGGGGAAGCTTTGGGGTCGATAATTGTTTGGGATGAAAAACCAGCGATCGCAAACATTCCTAAGAAAACTTGAGCAACAATTTTAGGATTGGTGCGCCGATAAATCCCTTTGTCCATAGCCGTTTCAAAGAAAGCTTCTGCTACATCGGTCATTTTAATAATTACTTCCGATTGTATTTTTTCCTTTAATTCTTGATGAAATTGTGCTTCAATAAAACATACTTTTAATAAGTCATTATTTTCTTGCATTCTTAAGACTCTACGTTTCATGACTTGCGCCACGGCATGATAATTTCCCATCTCACTCAATTCTGTCAATAAATCGGTTAAAATTTCAATCCATCCTTGGGTGGCAACTTCGATTAAAATAGCTTTCTTATTAGGAAAATAGCGAAATAATGTCCCTTCTGCCACCTTGGCCTTTTTGGCTAAGTCTTTGGTGGTTGTACCATCATATCCCTTCGCAGCAAAGAGACGTAATGCTGCTTTAAGAATACGCGCTCGTGTATCTTCCTCTGTATTAGAATGACGAAGGGTTTCAGGGATGAAAGTAGAACCAAGACCTGACATTACCATACAAACATAAGCATAACAACTCAGACCATTTTCTCTTACGATGGTGTCAATTTTCAGATATCTTCACAAAGGGTAATACAATAAAAACAGCCCTTATCTATAACTAGGGGATAGTAGCATCAGAGTTTAAGCGATGAGTCCAACACCCATAACACTCACTGACTCTTGAGAGACTAAAACACAAATACTTGACTAAAGATTATTAACAAACAATGAGCAACGTAACCAGCGAATATACTTTACCTGATAATTTTACTAGCACTGATATCAGCCATCAAGAAGCCATAGAAACTGTCATTGATAGTTTACAGCAAAATGATAGTGCAATGGTTCATCATGATGATCAAGGGGCACTTTGGAAGTTCAAATATGGTAGCGTCGAAATTTATGTTCAATTAACAGGAGAAACGGAGGATGATTTATTAACTGTTTGGTCTCCTGTGCTAACTCTTCCTGCTAATGATGAACTGGGGTTAATGCGAAAATTATTAGAGATGAATGGAGAAGAAACCTTAGAAACTCGTTTTGGAATTATGAATAATCAAATTGTTCTTTTAAGTCAGCGTACGGTGGCTGATTTATCCCCAGGAGAAATTTCTCGCGCCATTACTTTAGTAGCAAATATTGCTGATGATAATGATGAAAAGTTAATCGAAACTTATGGAGGAACTCCTATTAGTAATAATTAAATGTGAGTTTTTAAAAGTAAGTTTATGTATCAGGTTAAACAGGAAACTGTTTCATTAATAACAAAAGATGGAATTCGTCTCGATGCTGACATTTATCGTCCCGATAGTATCGAGTCTTTTCCCATTTTATTAATGCGACAACCTTATGGAAAAAAAATCGCCTCTACTGTGGTTTATGCCCATCCTATTTGGTATGCTTCTCATGGGTATATTGTCGTGATTCAAGATGTGAGGGGAAGGGGCGGATCGCAAGGAGATTTCAATTTATTTACCAATGAAATAGAAGATGGTTTTGATACCATTAATTGGCTTTCTCAGTTACCTAGAAGTACAGGAAAAGTTGGAATGTATGGGTTTTCTTATCAAGGAATGACCCAATTATCGGCAGCATCAGCGAAACCTAAAGCTCTAAAAACCATTTGTCCTGCTATGATTGCTTATGATTTATATCATGATTGGGGCTATGAAAATGGGGCATTTTGTTTACAAACAAATTTAGGCTGGGCGATACAAATAGCAGCAGAAACAGCTAGATTAACAGGAAATACCCTATCTTTTCAACAACTCTATCAAGCATCAAGAAATTTACCTTTATATGACCCAATTCCTGCCTATCCAAATATACTAAAAGAAGCAGCCCCAGACTCTTTTTATCATGACTGGATCAATCATGCAAAACCCGATGATTATTGGGATAGATTATCTCCTAAAAGTTTGATTGAAAAATTAGATTTACCAATGCTACATATTGGGGGATGGTTTGACCCTTATTTACGGGGTACTGTTAATCTTTATCATGGGATGAAACAAAAAAGTAGCTATGCTCAAAACCTTATTATTGGTCCTTGGGGTCATCTTCCTTGGGGAGAAAAATTAGGATCTCAAAACTATACAAAAGTCGCTGCTAGTTTTATAGATCAATATCAAATAGACTGGTTTGATCATTATCTAAAAGGAAAAGAGGTGGAACACTTATATTCTCAACCCATCTCCTTATTTGAGATGGGAAGTAATCAGTGGAAACATCCTCAAAATTGGTCAAGTAATCAAGAGAAAAGTTACTATATTTTTAGTCAAGGTTTGGCTAACGTTAGGGAAGATAATGGTCAATTAGTTGAAAAAATTCCTGATCATAATATTTATGATTTTATTATCCATGATCCTTGGCGGCCAGTACCATCTTTAGGTGGTCATGCTAGTATTCCATCGGGTTCTTTTGACCGTTCTCAATTAGATACTCGTTTTGATATTTTAACTTATACCTCTAAAAAATTAGTACAAGATTTGTCACTTAGTGGTGTACCTTTTGCGCAATTGTATTGTACATCAGATGCGGTAAGCTTTGATATTTGTGTTGTTTTATCTGAAGTTTTCCCTGATGGTAAAGTTTATAATTTTAGCCAGGGTTATATAAGAATAAACGACGCTCAATTACCAATCCAATTTCCTTTACAACCGACTTGTATTAAACTAAAGAAAGGTAACTGTATTAGACTCAGTATAAGTGGTGCTTGTTTTCCTGCCTATGCTTTGAATACAGGAACAGGAAAATTACCTCACGAAGAAAAATTAATTGATGCTAAAGTTATCACGCTCAAAATATGGAGCCAACCTGATCAAGTATCTAAAATCATATTACCTCTTTGATTTTTGAGGTATCTACCGAGTTTAACCTGTAGCATTAAATAGTAAGATATAAAGTTAACAAACCCCTAACACATTGCAAGGATAATTAATTAATGAACTTTTTTGAAAAATTAAATCAAGTTATCAACACCAAGGAAACCTTATTAATAGTTGGTCTTGATCCTAACCCAGAAATGATGCCAAAGTTTCTTGCTGATAGTCAACAAAGTTTAATGGAAAATTTAGAAACTTGGTTAACATTAATTATTGAAGAAACTAAAGACCTAGTCTGTGCTTATAAACCGACTTTAGGTTTTTATGAAGCATTGGGAAGTAAAGGATTAGAGTTACTATTAAACATTATTACTGCTATTCCTGATGAAATTCCCATTATTTTAGATGCCAAACACGGCGATCTTAATACCAGTACAATTTTTGCAAAAACTCTTTTTGAGAAGTGGAAAGTTGATGCAGTTACGGTTACTCCCTATGCAGGACAAGATCATATTGCGCCATTTTTACTATATCCTGATCACGGAATTTTTGTGTTATGCCATACCTCTAACCCTGGCGCAGTTTCTTTGCAAGAATATCCCACAGAAGATGCTCCATTTTACTTACAAGTAATCAAGGAGGCAAAAACTTGGGCAACCCCAGAACAGTTATTTTTAGAAGTGGGAACTACCAATTTAGAAGTCATCAAAAAAATTCGTTCTTTTGCCCCTGAAAGATTACTATTAATGCGTAGTATCTGGTCTCAAGGTAATGAGATTAAAGAAATTTTAAAAGTTGCTTTAAATTCATCAGGAGAAGGTGTATTAATTCCTATTCCTCAAGATTTACTTCAGTCTAAAAATTTAAGAGAGGAAGTTAAAAATCTTAAAGAAAGTATCAACCAGTATCGAAACAATATTACTCAAAGTTTGCAGAACTGTGATCTGTGGAGTCCCAATGTTTGTTTACTCTCTCCTCATCCTTATCAAGATTTGATTTTGCAATTGTATGATATTGGCTGTTTATTATTTGGGGAGTATGTTCAAGCATCAGGAGCTACTTTTTCTTATTATATTGATCTCAGAAAAATTATTTCTAAACCTCAATTATTCCATCAAGTATTAACCGCTTATGCTGATATTCTCAAGTCTTTAAAATTTGAGAGAATAGCGGGTATTCCTTACGGTTCTTTGCCCACTGCTACAGGTCTATCTTTAATGTTACATCATCCAATGATTTATCCTAGAAAAGAAGTTAAAGCTCACGGGACTCGTCGTTTAATCGAAGGTGATTTTAATGTAGGGGAAAAAGTTGTGGTGGTTGATGATATTTTAATCACTGGAAAAAGTGTCAAAGAAGGTTCTGAAAAATTGCTTTCTTCAGGATTAATTGTAGAAGATATTGTTGTCTTTATTGATCATGAACAAGGGGTAAAAGATACACTTAAAGATAAAGGTTATAATGCTTACTCCGTATTGACCATTTCTGAGATTACGGAAACATTATACAAAGCAGGAAGAATTAATGAACAACAATATCAAAGTTTTTTTAACCATTAATAACATCATATAATCCTATAAAAAAATGGCTATTACACGCAATCACAACTCTAATCCTAATCCTGAGAAAAGAGAACTATTAACGACAAAAGAAACTAACCAAGAACAAGAAAATGTCGAAGAAAGTATTCGCCCCCATTCCTTTGATGAATATATTGGACAACAAGACCTCAAAGATGTCTTAAGCATTGTCATGGGTGCAGCAAAAACTCGTAACGAACCGATTGATCATCTCTTATTATATGGACCCCCTGGCCTCGGTAAAACCACAATTTCCCTTATTTTGGCCTCAGAAATGGGAGTGAATTGTAAAATTACGGCTGCTCCAGCTTTAGAAAGACCTAGAGATATTACGGGACTTTTAATTAACTTAAAACCTGGGGATATATTATTTATCGATGAAATTCATCGCCTCAACCGTTTAACCGAAGAATTACTTTATCCTGCTATGGAAGATTATCGTCTGGAGATTACTATGGGTAAAGGACAAGCAGCCAGAACCCGCAGTATCTCTCTACCTAAATTTACTTTAGTAGGAGCAACGACGAAAGTAGGGGCGTTAACCTCTCCTCTACGGGATCGCTTTGGACTTATTCAAAGATTAAAATTCTATCAACCCGAAGAATTAGCCTTAATTATTTTACGAACCGCTAAGCTATTAAACACCGCCATTACCCAAGAAGGTGCAAGAGAAATTGCCCGTCGTTCTCGAGGAACTCCTCGTATTGCGAACCGTTTACTGAAAAGGGTTAGAGATTATATACAAGTTAAACAATTGGACACTATTACCGATGAATTAGCAAGCAAAGCCTTAGATATTTACCAAGTCGATCCTCAAGGACTCGATTGGACCGATCGCCTCATTTTAGAAACTATGATTAATCAGTTTAATGGAGGTCCAGTAGGACTAGAAGCGGTTGCTGCTGCCACCGGAGAAGATGCCAAAACCATTGAAGAAGTCTATGAACCCTATTTATTACAAATTGGTTATTTGAACCGTACCCCTAGGGGCAGAGTTGTTACCAGTGCAGCCCATCAACATTTAGGACAAACAGGAGAAGAACAATTATCCCTGTTTGAAGAATGAATGTAATTTCAATCACAGCCATTTGGGAATAACTAGATTATGGTGGCCAGGAACTCTCTTTTAAATCATTTTCTTGAGAATTATCAATGAAAAAGGTTAAGTCGAATATTATTATTTCAGATCCTCATGTTTTTGTTCCTAATACCTATTGGAATCCTTTGTTGGGGGAGGTTTTGCGAGAAGCCGATTTACTTACAGACTCGCAACTAGAAATGATTTTACGGGATAAATTACACTATCGTGGTTATCGAATAGGGGAACTCATTGCTTTACGAGGATGGTTAAAACAAGAAACTGTGGATTTTTTTGCAGAAGATTGGATAACTTATCTTAAAGAAGAACCTCAATATCCCATTGGAGAATATTTAAAACAAGCTGGTTTACTAAAGAAAGAAGACATCAACAATATTTTAGACAAACAAAGACAACTGGAAATGCGCTTTGGGGAGATTGCTGTTGCGCAAGGTTTAATCAAGCCGAAAACCCTTAACTTCTTTCTCAATCACCTTTTTTCTAAGGCTGATGATGATACCTTATTTATTGTGTAAACTATCGCTATATAAAACTTACTCACATCTTGCACCTGACGAGACAAAGTTCCAAACCGTTTTCATAAAACCAGGGATTCAGTAACTTTAAGCTCCTGAGAAGAGAAAGGACTAAAATGTGTGGAAGAAGTAAAACTAATGCTTGTTGGGCTGAATCATTCCCTACTAAGTTATCAAAATTATTATTGTGGTGATGGGTGGATAAGGCTTCAAGGTAATGATTATTGAAGCCTTATCCACCCATCACCATCAGGTTTGAACCGATCAAAGATGATCTGATTACGTCCCCGTGGCTTACTTTGTTGAAGTCTCCACTAAGGCTGGCGGATAACTTAGCGCAATTCGTTTTAAGGCTTCAACGATACCGATTGCCGATGATGGGGATAACTCACCCTGTTTATTGTTTCGGGTGATCTCATTCTCAGTTTTTAGCGTGGTTTTCTAAGCGGTTGCTACTCAAACCCCGAGATGTCTAATCGATGAAGCAACTAGAGAGTCGGAGTAGGTTAGCGGATAATATCCGCTAACCTACTTTTCCCTTTCCCACGCTTTTTTTTGGTTCACCCGTCCCTATGGGCTGAATAATTGATATCTTACCTCATAATTTTTGAGTTTTTCTTGAGCCTTGTTAGCTCGGTTAACCGCTTCCCTGAGATCCAGTTGAGCTTGAAGATATTTATCATTAGCGCGATCAAGTTCTTCTTTGGTTTGCGCTAATTTAGTCGTCATTTCGTCCAATTTATTTTGCGCTTGCTTAGCCTGTTCTATCGCAGCTTTTTCCCGTGCAATAACAATAGAAAGATTGGTTTTCGCGTCTTTTTCCCCCTTCAGGGCTTTAGCAGCTTCAGCTTTAGCAGCTTTTTCTCGTGCGATGACAATAGAAAGGTTCGTTTTCGCGTCTTTTGCCTCCTTCAGAGCCTCCTGCCCCCGTGCGAGAGTTTCTGTTGCTTGCGCTTGCGCTTGGTTCGCAAGGGTGATTGCTTCTTCCTTGTCAGCGTTAACTTGGTTGAACCAAGTCATTCCTCCCCAACTTAGTCCACCAATACCCAACACTAACGCAACAATTAACAGTCCCATAGTCCATTGACGATAGTTCCTTTGCTGACGGATGCTCAAGTTAGGACTGGCTGCTTTGGGTTTTGGAAGTTGGATAAGGTTGACTAATTGTTGAACCCCCTTAGCATATTCACCTTGATCATCGTAATTAGTCAAATCAATCCAGGGAGTACGAAGAATAGGGGGAAGAAAGCTCTTTAAAACGCTCTTTTCGAGAATCACAGGAACGATTCGTTTTTTGTCCTTCAACGCGAGTGCAAGTTCCTCCTTACACATTGCAGAGTGTTGTGAACTTGCCGACAGTAAATAAATAATAACTCCTGCTTGGGCAATTGCTTGTAAACTATTTTCTTTAAGTAATGTTTCTGTGAGATTGTCAGGTTGTTCCCAAACCGTTAACCCTTGGCGCATTAAGCTTTCATGGATCTTATCGCGGATTGTGCGATCCCTTTCTGAAGCGAGCAAAAAAACGTCAAATTTCCCTTTATTACTGGTAATCTTGCCAAAACTTGGTGTTTTAGAGGAGATAGTCATTTCCTTACTCTCCTTAATTCAATTTTTATCCAAATAGACTGAGATATATTAACGCTAAGTGAATATATCTACCTACTACTATTATAGGCATTGATTCCCATGTAGTGAAAGACTTTTAGATAGTTCATTAAGACTAGGTAAAAAATTTAGCTACTCAAATCAGTCAGTTTAGATAGTATTGGGTAGGTTTTTGGGAACAGAATCAAGCCCCAACTTACTCCGCTACAATTTGATACCTAAAACTTGGGTATAAGCTCCTCTAGCTTGGGTGACTCCAATGGTTCGTTGAGAAGCTTCAATCATAGGACGACGTAAACTCACCACAATAAATTGTGCCTGTTGTGCCTGTTGTTGAATCATTTTTGAGAGTCTTTCCACATTAGCCCCATCCAAAAACATATCTACTTCATCAAAGGCATAAAAAGGAGAGGGGCGATATCGTTGTAGGGCAAAAATAAAGCTCAAGGCCGTTAATGACTTTTCTCCCCCTGACATGGAACTTAACCGTTGTACGGGTTTGCCTTTGGGATGAGCCACAAGATTTAATCCCCCTTGAAAGGGATCTTCTTCGTTTTCTAATTGTAGGTAGCCATCTCCTTGAGAAAGGGTGGCAAAAATACTTTGAAAGTTCTCATTAACAGCATCAAAAGACTCTTTAAAGGAGCGGAATCTTAGGGTGGTAAAGTTTTCGATTCTCAATAATAATTCTGTTCTTTCTCCCTGAATAGTGGTTAATTTTTCCGTTAGTTCGTTTAGTCTTTCTTCGGTTTTCTTATGTTCTTCTAGGGCTAACATATTGACTGGTTCCATCCCTTCCAAGCGTTTTTGTCCATTACGAATTTCTTTTTGTAGTTGTTCAATATGAGGGGTTAAATCAGTGGTATTTTCATCGATTGAGGATAGTAAAGGAACTTCTGGTAAAGGCTCTGGGAGTTCTTTTTGTTGTTCTTCTTTTTCTGCTTCTAAGGTAACTAAGGCTTCTTGTCTTTCTTGTTGAGTGGTTTGTAATTTTTCTAAATTCCAGATTTTTTGCTGATGATTTTTTTGTAACTTCGTTAACTGTTCTTCAGTGGAATCGCGTTCCTTTTTGGTTTCTCCTAATTTTTGGGTCAATTCTTCCAATAAGGTTTCCAGTCTCCTAATTTGCTCCTCAATCTTGTCCAAGCTTTTTTCGATGTCTACTCTCTCATCATTTACTTTAATAATTTGCTCTTTTCTATTTTCAATTTTCTGATTACTTTCATTTATTTTTTCTTCTAAAGAAGCACATTGACGTTGTAAGTCTTGCAATTTATTACTTGCTTCATTTAATGCGTTTTCTCTTTCTTGTAGTTGGCTTTCTTGGCTTTTAATTAAACTTTGAATTTCCTGCCATTCACTATGGGTATGGGATTTTTCTAACTCTTTAAGTCTTGCTTGTTTTTGTTGTAATTCTGTGGTTAAGGAGGGAATTTCTGCGGCAATTATTTTCAATTGACTGTCTAAGGTTTCCGCCTCCTGTCTGTAACGAGATAGTTGTAAGCTTATCTTTTGTTGTTGTCCTTGTAATCGTTGAATTTCTTTGTCTAACTGTTGTCGATTTAATTGTTGCTCAATTCCCTTTTGTCTCGCTTCAGTTAACTCATGGGATAATTGCTGAATTTGTTGAGATTTTTGCTGTAATCCTTGCTCATTACGAGATAGTAACTCTTCTAAATCAACTAACCTTTGTCTAAGATTTTTAATTTCTTGCGAGTCTCCTTGAAATAAGGTTCCAAAACGAATAGAAGAGCGTTTGGGACGAGTTCCTCCTGTCATCGCTCCACTGGTTTCCAATAAATCTCCTTCTAGAGTTACAATACGCTGTTTTCCTAAGTGATTTCTAGCATCGTTTAAGGTTTCAAATACCACTGTATTACCAAAAACGTAGGAAAAAATCTTTTCATGTTCAGGACGACAAAGCACTAAATTAACTGCTATATCAATAAACCCTTGAGCATGGCGTAAACTATGATCTATTTGTCCTCGATGGGGTCTAATTTTTGTTAAGGGTAAAAAAGTAGCTCGTCCTGCTTTGGCTTGTTTTAAGAGCTTAATTCCTGCAGCAGCAATAGTATCATCTTCAACTACTACATAACTTAATCTTGCACCAGCAGCAATTTCTAAGGCTAATTGATAAGTCGGTTTTACCTGTCCTAATTGTGCCACTAATCCACAAACTCCTGGCAAATCTGAACTTAGAATAAGTTGGGTTGCATAGGTTCCTTGGGCCTCTTTTTGTGCTTGTTGAGAGGCTTCTAAACGATCTAGTTGTCTTTGTTTTTCTCGATACTCTTTATCTAAGCGGTTTTGAGTTTCTTGGAGAATACTTTTATCTTGTTCTGCGGTGGCTAATCCCTGAGCAAGCGTCTGTATATTTTCTTGGTTTGGGAGGGGAATTTTTGTCAATTCTTGCTTCTGTAGTTTTAATTCTTCTTCAACATTCTCTAATTGTTCAGTTTGTTCGTTAATATTATTTTGTAGTTGTTGATATCTTTCTTTTAACTGTGCTTGTTGTGTTAATTGCGGATTTAATGTATCTTGCAACTGAGAAATTTGACTGCTTAATTTTGCTTGTTCTTGTACCCAGGCATCGGAAGCTTCTGCCACGGCTGCTGCTTGTTTTCTTGCCATTTCTAGGGTGTTACGGTTTTGATCTCTTTGTTCTTTTAAGAAGGGTAATGTCTGTTGTTGTAAATAATTACTTTCTTGAGTAAGTTGCCATAAAGTTTGTTGGTTTTGGCTAATAATGCTTTCTGTTTCTTTTATCTCTATCTCACTTTGCTTGATAATATTGTTTGATTCTTGTTGTTTTTGTTGTCGTTGTTGTCGTTGAGCTTTTTGGGTAGCTAGTTGAGAAGCCACGGTTAATTGTTCATCTTCTCCTAAAGCTTTAACTTGTTGGTTTAATTGAGCAAGTTTTGTTGTTTTATTTTTAATCTCTTCAGCAAGTCTATCAATGCCTTGCTTTAATTTCTCTTGCTCTTGTTCCCCTGTCAAAATTTGGGTTTTAAGATGGGTTATTTTTTGTTGTAATAATTTCCAAAGTAATACCTTTTCCCAAGCTTGTTTTTGATGAATTTGTTGCTTTAATTTCTGATATTTTTCAGCTTTAACCCTATCGGCTGCTAACCTTTCTAAAGAGCGTTTTAATTCTGCTTCAATAATTTGACATCGTTCTTCTCTGTCTCTAACTTCTTCTAGGGTTTCTTTGGTTTTTTCTATTTTGCGATCAAATTCAGCAACACCGGCTAATTCATCAATAATATTACGTCTTTCTTTGGAATTCATACTAATAATGCGGGTGACATCTCCTTGCAAAACCACATTATAGCCTTCGGGATAAATACGAAGACGGTTTAATTGTTCATGAAGTTGACTAACATTACAGGGTTGTTCATTAATATAATAAGTTGAAGAATAACTACCTCCTTTTGTTACCCTTAACCGTCGTGTTACTGTCCATTCACTGCTAGTAATTAAAGTATTATCTATCTCGATGTTTTCTGAAGCACTATGACCATTACTATCCTCAGTTAACCCGATTTTAGTTATGGGAGGATTATCAGGACTAAATACCTCTAAGTCGGAACTATCAGAGAGATCAAAGGTTACAGAAACATACGCCTCTTGAGTTTTACGATGGCTGCTATGATTATGATTAATTAAATCAGGTAATCGTTCCGCTCGCATTCCTTTAGAGGTGGCTAACCCTAAACAAAATAATAAAGCATCGAGTATATTAGATTTACCTGACCCATTGGGACCTGATACGACTGTAAATCCTGGTAAAAAGGGAATGGAGGTGGTTCCACCAAAGGATTTAAAATGGGATAATTCAATGCGCTTAACATGAACCATAGGTGCGGTAAGGATACTCGAATCAGAACGTAGAATAATACCTAATCTATCTAGTCTAACAAATTAAGACCCGTTTAACGGCCCAAAAGTTTCAAGCACAAGATATTATTTTTGTTGAAGTAACCAAGAAGGCTATGTTACTGTTAATAAGTTAAATATCAATATTTTTTGGTTAACCAATTTCACCAATAGTTTAATTTATGTTATTAAATCCTACTCAAAGAGAGAAACTTGATCCAACTAATGATCATGATTTTTATGCTTCTCCTCGTTTTGTGACTCATGTTGATGACGGGTTTATAGATCAATTAACCAATCTTTATCAAGAACGTTTACAAGCAAAAACACGCATTTTAGATTTAATGAGTAGTTGGGTTTCTCATCTTCCTGATGCACTCGAATTTGCTCATGTAGAAGGCCATGGCATGAATCAAGAAGAGTTAGCCAAAAATCCTCGTCTTGACCATTATTTTGTCCAAAATTTGAATGATAATCCTAAGTTGCCTTTGGAAGATAAAACCTTTGATGCCGTTTTAATTGCGGTTTCGGTTCAATATTTACAGTATCCTGAAGCCATTTTTTCGGAACTTTATCGTATTCTTAAACCTGGAGGTCAAGTTATTGTTAGTTTCTCTAATCGAATGTTTTATCAAAAGGCAATTTCTGCTTGGCGTGATGGCACAGATGCTATGAGAATTCAATTAGTTAAAAACTATTTTAAGTCTGCTCAACGGTTTAGTAAACCAGAAGTTATTATTAATGTTTCTTCTCTTCCTGGTTTCTTACAAATGTTAGGAATGATGGGGGATGATCCATTCTATGCTCTTGTCTCAACCAAGGTGAATTCTTAATATTTATTAGAGGCAGTTTCTTAATTGCCTTTTTTATCATTTTCTAATTATTTCTGTTGATTAAAATCGAATGTATCCTTTAAGTTATAATCCTTCTAATACTTTAATCTGGTTGAAAAAAAATCTTTTTAGTAACTGGTTTAATAGTGTTCTTACCATAGTTAGTCTTGTTTTTCTCTATTGGTTTAGCACTGGTTTAATAAGCTGGATATTTTCTCAAGCACAATGGGAGGTTGTTAGTTCTAATTTACGTTTATTTTTTGTTGGACAATATCCTATTAAATTATTATGGAGAACATGGACAAGTTTAGCTATTATTATTAGTATATTAGGATTGTCTTGGGGAGTTTTCAATACTCAAAAACCATTATTTAATAAAATTAGTTTAACCATTTTAGCATTACTGGCTGTTATTTGTACCTGGTTAGCAATCCCCATTAGTATTATTTCTAGTTTAAAATTATTAGGTATTTTACTTTTGTTTATAATAACTGGATTAATAGGTAAAAATCTAACTTATGCTGTACCTAACTTGAATAATTGGTTATCATTAATCTGGGGAATTACTTTCTTTTTCGTATTAGGGATATTACAAGGAGCTTTCTTTTTAAGACCTGTCAGATTAGATGATTTTAGTGGTTTAATTTTAACTGTTTTTGTAGCCATTACTAGCATTGTTTTATCCTTTCCTTTTGGAGTATTATTAGCATTAGGAAGACAAAGTGATTTACCCATTATACGGTGGTTATCTATAGCTTATATTGAACTGATTCGGGGTTTACCTTTGATTGGTATTCTTTTTATGGCACAGGTTATGTTACCTTTAATTTTGCCCCAAGAAATGCGAATACAACGAGTCATTAGAGCTATTGCTGGATTTACCTTATTTAGTTCTGCTTACTTAGCAGAAAATGTCCGAGGGGGTTTACAATCTGTTCCCAAAGGACAAAATGAAGCAGCAAAAGCACTGGGATTAAATAGTTTTTTCCTGTTAATTTTAGTTGTTTTACCCCAAGCATTAAAAGCAGTTATTCCCAGTATTGTTGGCCAATTTATTAGTCTATTTAAGGATACTTCTTTACTCGCTATTGTGGGATTAGTTGATTTATTAGGGATATCTCAATCTATTTTAGCTAACCCTAAATTTATTGGTCGTTATGGAGAAGTTTACATTTTTGTTGCTGCTATTTATTGGGTATTTTGTTATTCTATGTCCCTGTTAAGTCGTCAACTAGAAAGAAAATAAAATAATAATTAAAGACTGAAAAAATAACTCGTTATTGATAAATTCACTTAACAATTTGCGAGTTGAAAAAATTTCAGATTTAATTACACAAAGTAAAAATTCAATTATTTAGCTGCCAATGAATTCTAATTTTTGCAAGAGTATTTTTAGTAAATTACCTTTACAAGTTATTTTTATTGTTCCTTTTGTCTTACAAATTATGGCAACAGTAGGATTAGTGGGTTATCTTTCGTTCAAAAATGGACAAAAAGCAGTTGAAAATTTAGCGAATCAATTAATGGATGAATTGACAAATCATATTGAAGAAAATATATCTGATCATCTTAGCTATCCTGAAAGAATAAACAAAATTAATGCCTTTAAACTAAAAGAACTAATTCTTAATCCCAAAGATTTATCAAGTTTACAAGAATATTTTTGGGAACAGATGCATATTTTTGATCAAGTTAGTGCTGTTGCAATTGCCAATGAACAAAAAGATTTTGTCGCTGTTGAAAAAATTGATCAAGGAGAGTTTTATTTAAGAATTCATGATCAGTTTACTGATGGTAAAATAGTCAATGTATTACTTGATGATCAGGGAAAGCCCATAAAAACTGTCGCTATTAGACCTTACGATCCTCACAATGATCCCCCTAAAAAACCTTGGTATAAAACAGTTAAAAATGCTCAAAAATCTACTTGGATGATGATCGTCTCTATCCCCAAAAAGAGCAATGATCCTAGGTTAATGGCAGCCAATTTGCTACCATTTTATGATCAAAATCAGCAGTTTCAAGGCGTAGTTGCTACTACATTTCATCTCTCTCAAATTGGAGAATTTTTAGAAAGTCTAAAAATTGGTAAAACTGGGGAAGCATTTATTATAGATAGTCAGGGTTTACTGATTGCTAACTCTACTGATGAAATTCCTTTCAATCAAAAAGTTTCTGAAAGTAGAGAGAAAAATCTTGACCCTAATAGAAGAAGAAAAGCTGCTATTAATAGTCAAAACTTTTTAACTAGAAATGCAACTAAATTTTTGGTTAATCAGGTTACTAATCTTAATCAAATCACTGCACCTCAACAGTTTAATTTGACTATCAATAATCAAAAGCATTTTTTACAGGTTCAACCAATACAGATAGAAAAAGGATTAAACTGGTTAACCGTAGTGGTTGTCCCTGAAAGCGATTTCATGGCTGAAATTAATGCCAATACCTATCGGACAATTATTTTATCTATGATTGCTTTAATGATTTCAATTGTGATTGGAATTTTAACGGCAAATTGGGTCATACAACCGATATTGAAATTAAATAATGCTGCTAAAAATATCGCCCAAGGACAATGGAATAATAGCCTAGAAACTGAGCGTAATGATGAATTAGGACAATTAGGAAACTCATTTAATTTGATGGCATGGCAATTAAAAGAATCCTTTGAAAACCTAGAAACTAAAGTCGAAGAAAGAACCCATGAATTGCTAATTGCTAAAGAAAAAGCAGAGGTAGCAAACCAGGCAAAAAGTACCTTTATTGCCAATATGAGCCATGAATTAAGAAGTCCTTTAAATGCTATTTTAGGCTTTTCTCAATTAATGATTCGTTCTCCCGAAATATCCTCAGAAAATAAAGAAAATGCTACTATTATCAACCGCAGTGGGGAATATTTACTGACTTTAATTAATAATATTTTAGACTTATCGAAAATTGAAGCAGGAAAAATGAAAGTTAATCCCTCTAATTTTGACCTGTATCATCTTTTAAACGATTTAGAGGATCTTTTTCGTCTCAGAGTACAAAGCAAAGCCTTAACTCTTAATTTTGATTGCACCGATGACGTTCCGAGATATCTTTACACTGATGAAATTAAATTGCGTCAAGTTTTGATTAATCTCATTAATAATGCTCTTAAATTTACTCATAAGGGAGAAATTAAGCTACAGGTTTCTCTTGCAGAAAAGAGGGCACCTAATGAAGAAATCGCCCAGATTATCTTCGAGGTTAAAGATACAGGAGAAGGAATCAAAAAAGAAGAATTCAAGAAACTATTTGAAGCGTTTGTGCAAACAGAAAGTGGCATAAAGTCTCAGGAAGGAACTGGATTAGGTTTACCCATTAGTCGTAAGTTTATACAGTTAATGGGAGGAGATATTAAGGTAAATAGTCAAGTCGGAATTGGCACAAATTTTACTTTCGATATTAGGGCGAAAGTAGTGAGAGAGAATGAGGTAGAAATGAAAAAAAATCAGCCTCGTGTCATTGCCGTGCAACCTGGGCAAACTCGTTATAAGATATTAGTCGTCGATGATAAACAAGTGAATCGCAAACTATTAATAAAACTGCTACAACCTTTGGGTTTTGAACTCAAAGAAGCTAGTAATGGACAAGAAGCTATTAAGATTTGGGATAGTTGGGAACCTCATTTAATTTGGATGGATATGAGAATGCCGATGATGGATGGTTATGATGCTACTAAATACATTAAAGGAACCACTAAAGGTAATGCCACGGCAGTGATTGCTTTAACGGCTAGTGTTTTAGAAGAAGAAAAAGCGGTGGTACTTTCAGCAGGATGTGATGATTTTGTCAGAAAACCTTTTAAGGAATCTGTTATTTTGGAGACAATCACTAAACATTTAGGAGTACGTTATCTTTATGAGAAAACTCAGGAGAAAAAGCCTGAGTATAATGATTCTACTTTCATTGTAGAGGCTTTAAAATCGATGTCTGAAGACTGGTTAAAGCAGTTTGAGCAAGCAGCGATTAACTTAGATGATAAACTAATGTTAACCCTCATCGACCAAATTCCTGAAAATGATGATCACTTATCTCAGTTATTAAGAAATTTAGTTAACAATTTTCGAGTTGACAAAATTTCAGATTTAATTACACAAGTTAAATAATGGAAATGGAAAATAAATTATTTGGTGATATTTTAATTGTTGATGATAAGCCTGAAAACTTAAGAGTTTTAGATAAAATGTTAACAGATAAAGGATACACTGTTAGAAAAGCAATTAATGGACATCTAGCTTTGAGGGCAACTCAATCAATGCCACCTGATCTCATTTTATTGGATATCAAAATGCCGGATATGGATGGCTATAAAATTTGTGAAACCTTGAAAAATAATCTTCAAACCCAAGAGATACCAATTATTTTTGTGAGTGCCTTAGACGAAATATTTAATAAGGTTAAAGCCTTTGCCATTGGCGGTGTAGATTATATTACTAAACCCTTTCAACCAGAAGAAGTGATTGCAAGAATTGAGAGTCAATTGACGATTCAAAGACAGAAAAAACAACTAGAAGAAGAAGTAGAAAAACGTAAGCAAAAAGAACAAGAATTAAAGCAAGAAATCCAAAAGCGCAGGGAAACAGAAGAGATTTTGTATCAATCTCGTGCTTTAATCAATGGTGTCTTAAATAGTTCTTTAGATGGTATTGCTGCTATGCAATCTATTCGTGATGTAACTGGAAAAATTGCTGATTTTCGTTGCTTATTAGTTAATCCTGTTATTGCACAAACGTTGGATCTTAGAAAAGAGTATTTAATAGGGAAATTAGTTTTGAAGAAATTTTTACATAACCTTTGTCCTGAGTTATTTGATGATTTTATTCAAGTTGTAGAAACAGGAAAACCTCTAGAAAAAGATTTTTATTATCAACATAATCAACATAATAATTGGTATCATTTTATTGCTGTAAAATTAGGAGATGGTTTCGCAATTACAGTTAGAGATATTACAGAACGAAAAGAAATCGAATTACAGTTAACTCAAACCAATCAAGAATTACAAAAATCTGAAGCAGCATTACAAATTAATTTAAGAAAAAGTATACTTCTACAAAAAATAACTAACAAGATTCATTGTTTTTTAAAAGGCTCAGATATTTATGAAGTTGCTGCTCAAGAAATTGGCAAAATATTTAAAGTGAGTCGTTGTTTAATCCATACCTATATCAATGATCCTGTTCCCAGAGTTCCCTACGTTGCTGAATATTTAAACCAAGGATTTTGTTCTGTTTTAAATCGAGAAGTTTTGATTCAAAATAATCCCTGTATGTCTAAAGTTTTAGAAGCAGAAAAAGCAGTTTACTCTGAAAATGTCTACGAAGATTCCTTTTTCAATCAATGTCAGGACTTTCTTGACTATTGTGGTGTAAAATCATTAATGGCTGTGAGAACATCTTGTCATTCAGAAACCAATGGATTAATTTATTTAGAACAATGCGATCGCTTTCGCCAATGGACAGCAGAAGAAGTAGAATTATTAGAGGCAGTTGCCACTCAATTAGGAATTGCCATTGCCCAAGGAAATTTGTTAAAACAGTTAGAATATCAGGCTAATTTAGATGGTTTAACTAGCATTGCTAACCGTCGACGTTTTGAGGAAACTTTTGAGCAAGAATGGAGTCGTTGTCTGAGGGAAAGACAGCCTTTATCCTTGATTTTATGTGATATCGATTATTTTAAATTTTATAATGATCAATATGGTCATTTAAGCGGTGATGATTGTTTAAAAAAAGTTGCTCAAACCTTGGCAAAAACAGTTAAAAGATCGGGAGATTTAGTGGCCCGTTTTGGAGGGGAAGAATTTGTCATAATCCTACCCAATACCGACTTAAAAGGGGCGGAAATAGTTGCACAATCACTCAATGAACAAATCCAAGCATTAAACCTACCCCATCCAAGTTCTGAAGTTAGTAATTATGTTACGATCAGTTTAGGAGTTAGTAGTCTTATTCCTACTTACAAAACCCCATCAAAAAAATTGATTAATTTAGCCGACAAAGCTTTATATCAAGCTAAAGAAGAAGGGCGCAATCGCTATATTTTATCTGTTGAAAATTCGTAAGCCAGGGAAATTTTAAATCATTAATAATGTTTTTTAGCTTACTTTATATTGAAAGTATTTTGAGTAACAATTGATCAATAGTAGCATTATGATCGATAAAAGAGAATAAATGTTTATACTGTATTTTTCCTGTTTTATCTAATACAAACTGCGCTGGAAGAGGGGCTCCTAATGCTTGCCCTGTATGATAGATTCTAAATACTCGACAATCAGGATTACTCAACAAAGGCATTTTTAGTCCTAAATCTTTGACCACAATTTCACTTTGTTTTGCATCGGTACTGGTAATCATTAAAACCTCTACCCCAAGCTGAAGAAATCGCTCATAATACTTGTTCAGACTAATAATATGAGGATAACAAAAGGGACAATATTGCTTCTCTGTAAAGATGCGAGTGAAGGCTAAAACGATAGGTTTTTGATGAAAATAATCTGATAATTTAATATTACGATTGTTAGTGATATCAGGCAAAATGAAGTTAGGTGCAACGTTTCCTAGAGAAATTTGATTGGTTGCAGGAATAGGTAAAAAGTTATTAAAAAACCGTTGATTAATAAGACCAGTGAAATCTGTAGACGTTAACATAATTATTGTGCTTATATTTATAATTTCATTATATAGCAATTCCCATACTTATGATGTGCCAATTTTTCTCGTTTTAGCAGTCAATCGGAATTTAGAATTACCTCCAACTTGAGGTGGAGGCTTAAGAGTGAAAACCCAGAAAAGCCAGACTTCCGATTGCTGAAGCTGAAAAGAGGATAGTTTTATAAGGTATTTTAGTTTTATTGAGACTGAGTAAAAGCAAAAAATAGACATCCATAAATACTCTGGAATAATCTAAGTAATAACCTAAAATTGTCATGCTACTAAAAGCAAACATTAAACTATAGAAAAGGCTGCTAATTAGAATCAATAAATTCTCTTTAGGTTGTTTGATATAAATAATAAAAATAGCCACTAAGCTAAATAGTAAAAGAAAAAACATATAAGCTTCAAAAAAATTTCTGCCATTGACACCTCCTGTTAAGATACTAATTATTTTATTGATGATTCCCATCAGAGGAAAACCAAAATTATCCTTAACTCTTACTTTCCCAGGTAGATCAAGAAAACTAATATAAACTGTCCATAAAATGGGAGGAATAAAACCCCATAATAAATATTGAATTTGTTTAAATTTTCTCTCTATAAGACTCGTTAAAAATAAGGAAAACCAAACAATTAATAAGGTTTCTCTCGTTAAACAGCCTAGACTAATAAATATGGCTGTACCTTTAAATTTATCATAGCGATAACAATAAAAAGAAGCCAGCAAAAAAACACTACTCAATAAATCAGCAGTACCTAAAGATAAAACCATCCAAATACCAGGAATAGATAAGGTAAATAAACATTGATATTTACCTAGATTATCTAATTTAAAATAGAGTTGGGTAATGGCAACAAGAATGACAATAGAAATAGCATTGATGCCTACCATGACATAAGGTATTAAAGTTTTATTTCCTAATCCTAAAAGATAACTGATAAGAGGATATAGAATACGACGATATCGATAAATAGGATGATCTAAACTATTAATTGTTTCAGGATTTTGTAAAAAAGGGTCAAGGGCTAAGCTCAAAAATTGTTGCCCATCATAACCAATTTCTCCTTGATAAATTAATGTATTTTCAGCATTCAGGAAAGGAGATAAAGGCAGGATTGAACCAATACGAAAAAAGCCAGTAATATTACCATCAAATTTAATCCAATAAAAATAGAGTGTAATAGCAATAACAATCAAAGAGGCAATGATAATCTGATAAATATTATGGGAAAATTTAGTAGTTGTATGATTAGTCATTTCAGAAAATCAATAAGGTATAATGATGTCAATTAGAATGTAGAATTTAGAATTACCGACCCCTAAATTTGGAGGCTTGAAACCCTTTTTTTCGTTCAATAGAAACATCTTCTTACTTAGAGTATTCTAAACCCTCTAACTTCTTAGATGTTCAAAACAAAGATCAGATGTACAAAGATAGTTTAAAATAATAAACGATGTAAATTAACGAGGAGAACCCCCTTGCCACACACCATTGTAACTGAAACCTGTGAAGGTGTTGCCGATTGCGTTGATGCTTGTCCCGTCGCTTGTATTCATGAAGGTCCCGGAAAAAATGTCAAGGGAACAGACTGGTATTGGATCGATTTTGCCACCTGTATTGATTGTGGAATTTGTTTACAAGTTTGTCCCGTAAAAGGTGCTATCCTACCAGAAGAAAGACCAGAACTACAAAAAACTCCCTAATTTAATTGCCATTATTATTCAATAAGAAATTATAAAAACCTTTTTAAAACATGGAAAATATCTTAGAAGTTAAGGAAGTTTATGCAGGATATGTCAAAGATTTGAATATTTTACAGGGCATCAATTTTCGTATTTCCCTAGGAGAATTAGTAGCTGTTATTGGTCCTAATGGTGCCGGAAAATCCACCTTAGTAAAAACAATTTTTGGACTTCTAAAAACCAATCAAGGGCAAATTATATTTAAAGGACAAGATATCACAGGCTTAAAATCCGATCAAATTGTCAAACTAGGAATGTGTTATGTTCCGCAAATTTCTAATGTTTTTGCCACCTTGAGCATCGAAGAAAACTTGGAAATGGGAGCCTTTATCAGTAATGGCCCATTGAAAAAACAAAAAGAAAAAATATATACCATGTTTCCCCGACTTGCTGAGCGTCGTCGTCAAAAAGCCGGAACTTTATCAGGGGGAGAAAGACAAATGTTAGCTATGGGGCGAGCCTTAATGCTGGAGCCAGATGTTCTCTTGCTCGATGAACCCTCCGCCGCCTTATCGCCTATATTGGTTAATAGCGTTTTTGAACAAATTCAAGCTATCAATGCCACAGGAAAAGCTATTATCCTAGTAGAACAAAACGCTAAAAAAGCCCTGATGATGGCGGATAGGGCTTATGTCTTAGAAAGTGGGCGCGATCGCGTTGAAGGGACCGGAGAAGCACTGCTCAACGATCCCAAAGTAGGACAACTCTATCTAGGGGCTGCTTATCAGGAGAGAGAATAATGAGAAAACTTGATTCTTCAACTGTTCTACAATTTCAAAAATACAAGCTAAGCTAGATAAATAACATACTCACCACAGTCACAGCATAGATGAGAAACAGGTTTGTCTGCCAAAGTTTCATCTATCTGAGGACTTTAGAAAACGATATAATTCCATGCTGCGAATCATTACCCAGTCAGCTGAGATAAACACAGAATTGCAACGAATCCATGATCGCCCTTATCGAGATGAGATTCAAGCGAAAGAATTTGTAGTGGGGGAAATTCTCGAAAGAATTAAGCAGCAGGGGGATCAAGGCTTATTAAAACCCAATCAAACTCCCATTGCCGTTAAGGATCTTAAAGTCAGGGGTTCACAACTAGATGCAGCATACCAAAAAATTCCCAAAGAACTCCTCGATGCCATTCAAATTATTAGCCAACGCCTAGAAAGCTTCTATAAACAACAACTTTCCACCGCCTCCGTTAAATTTGAAGCAGATGATGTGGTAATTGGCAAACGTTACACCCCCGTCAAACGGGCTGGAATCTATGTTGCTGGGGATCAAACCTCTCCCATTAGTCGGGTACTAATGCAAACTATTCCCGCTAAAATTGCCCAAGTGCCTGAAATTATTCTGATGACTCCAACAGATGAAACCGGACAAGTTCCCCCAGATATTTTAGTTGCGGCTCAAGTCACAGGGGTGAATAGAATTTATGGTTTAGGGGGAGCCAAAGCCATTGGAGCCTTAGCCTATGGAACCCAAACCTTGTCCAAAGTCGACGTGATTACTGGTACTGGGGGGCTAGACGTGATTCTCGCTAAACGGATGGTTCATGGTAGCGTTACCACTGATACCCCCATAGATGCCTCAGAATTGTTTATTATTGCCGATCATACAGGGAACGATACTTATATTGCTGCGGATTTATTAGCTCAAGTCGAACAAGATCCCAGTAGTGCCGTTATTGTTATCACATCGGATTTAGAGTTAGCCAGAAAAATTCAAGCCAAAGTACAACAAAAACTACAAGATAATGCTTATGGCATTCTCTCAGAAAAAGCGATCGCCCACTATGGATTAATTATTGTTGTGGAATCTATCGAAAAAGCCATTACTATTAGCAATGAATTTGTGCCCCATTATTTAATGCTAACGGTAGAGGAGCCTTGGGATTTTGTTCAGAAAATTAGTGGTGTGGGCTGTCTTTTAATTGGCGGTAGTACCCCAAAAACCTTAGGAGACTATTTAGGCAGTGGGGGTGTTATCCTACCTCCTTCTGGTTTGATTCGTTATGCTTCTTCTGTACGAGTTGAAACCTTCTTAAAGCCTTCCCATATCATTGAATATTCCCCCTCTGCCTTAAAAAAATTGGCCAATGCTCTCAAAATTCTAGCCTTGACTGAAGGGTTGCCAGGCAGTGCAGATACTCTAGGGTTACGCTTAGAGGAAGATTCATAAATCACCATTAACATGATCGATGTTCGTACTTGTGAGATTAATTTAAACCATTGGTATGTGGTAGCCCAAAGCAAAGAAGTCAGCACCAAGCCCATTGCGGTTCAACTATGGCACCATTCCATTGTCCTTTATCGAGATAATCAGGGCAAAATTCACGGATTAGAGAATTCTTGTCCCCATCGTCGAGTACAATTAAGCGAAGGCAAAGTAATTAATAATTTCTTGGAATGTGCTTATCATGGTTGGCAATTTAATGAGCAAGGGGATTGTACTTTAATTCCCTACTTATCCGATAATCAAGCTTTGCCTAATTGTAAAATCAAACCTTATAGTTTGCAAGAATCTGATGGTTTTATTTGGATATTTTTGGGTGATAAAGAAGTTTTAGAAGAGCAAAAGATTCAACCGATGAGTCTTCCTGAATGGGAACATCTCAATTATATCGGCACCGTTTCAGTGATTGATTGTCAAGCCCATTTTTCTTTTCTCATTGAAAATTTGATGGATATGTATCATGGTCATCTTCATGATAATTATCAAGCTTGGACAGGGGCACAATTAAAAGATTTATCAACAACAGAAGAAGAAGTTAGAGCCACTTATGAAGCTCAAAGTTATTATAAAATTGATAAAATTTGGTCCATCAGTCAATTATTTTTTCCTCGCTTTCGTAGTCTCCATTCTGAACAGTTAATGGTTCGTTATATTTATCCCCATTGGCAATCACAATTAGGGGCAGACTTTACTATTTATTGTTTATTTTCTCCGATTAATAATACCCATACCAGAGCTTATTTAATTCATTTTACCTCCTTAAATGCCTTCTGGCGATTACATAAATTACCTCGGTGGTTTCGACAGTTAATTAAAGACAAACTTTGGGGCACAGCCCAAACAATGTTAGATGGATTAGTAGAACAAGATATAAAGATGATAGAACAAGAACAACAAGCCTATTCTCAACCATTAAAACGGCGAAACTATGAAATTAATCCCACGATTTCGGCTGTGCAAGCAATGGTTAAAAAACAAGCTAAATCAGAAGCAATAAACTAATTTTTAATTAACCCTTTAAATATGGCTATAAATCAAAAAAATGTACATAAAGAACAGAAGGGCATCAAGAATAATGGTATAATGGCGCGCGAGAGCTAAATCTAATAAAATTATCTAGCTATAGAATGAAAACGCCTAGTTTTATTTCCCCCGAATTATCTCCCGAAGAGCTAAAAATAGAAAATTGCTTAAAATTAGGTGTACTCGCATCGGGAAGTGGCACAAATTTTGAAGTCATTGCTAATGCGATTAAACGAGGAGAATTAAACGCCCAAATTCCCCTACTGATTTATAATAATCCCCAAGCTCAAGTCAAAGAAAAAGCAGAAAGCTTAAACATAGAGGCAAAACTATTAAATCACCGCGAATTTAAACAGCGTGAGGATCTAGATCAAGCCATTGTTAACCTCTTTAAATCCTATGATATTGAGTGGGTAATTATGGCAGGTTGGATGAGAATTGTCACCCCAGTTTTACTAGAGGCGTTTCCCAATCATGTGATCAATATTCACCCTAGTTTATTACCGAGTTTTAAAGGCATAAAAGCCGTTGAAAAAGCCTTAAAAGCAGGAGTAAAAATCACAGGTTGTACAGTTCATCTAGCTAGTTTAGAAGTGGATAGTGGTCCGATTTTATTACAAGCCGCCGTTCCTATTTTACCTAATGATACTCCAGAAACTTTACACACAAGAATTCAAAAACAAGAACATAAAATTTTCCCCCAAGCCATTGCCTTAGCTGCAAAAACTTACTAAACTATGGATCATTTACCTGATTTTATTCTTTTTGCTCAACATGGATGGGCTGATAGCAACGAAGAGATTAGCCAATTGGCCAAAGCATTAGCAACCGAAAAAACAAAAATTATTAGTCCCAATTTAGGATGGATAAAAACTTGGTTAAATATCGAACCCCTAATCGAAAGGGTTAGCGAAAAAGCCCAAACCACCCTTGAGGAATATCCTAACATTCCTTGGCGGATTATAGGCCATTCAATGGGGGGATTAATTTGGCTAGAAGTGCTACATCAAAATCCTCAATGGTGGGAAAAAATACACTCTTTCACTCTCATTGCTTCTCCCGTTGGTGGAGCAGACTTAGCCAGAATAATTGATCCTTTATCTATAGGCGTTGGCATTGCGGCTGACTTAGGAAAAAATCGTCGTCTCATAGCAGATAGAATTACCAAAATTGTCCCTACCTTAGTAATTGCAGGAAATATAGATAACGGCAGTGACGGAACAATTCCCGTATCATCAACCAAATTATCCTATGGTCATTTTGTCTGTTTACCCAACCTTTCCCATAGTCAATTAAAAAACCATTCTAGTGTCGTTGAGATCATTCAAAAATTTTGGAAAACCTCCCCCACACCAGCCTTATTTGAAAAAGACTTTCCTACCGTTTTAATTGATAGACTGCAATTAATCCTTGGTATGACTGATGGACATCCGCGAGATTTTGAAAAAGCCAAACCCTATCTCAGTTTTGAGGGAGGAATTAGTATTGAACTATGGAAAAATCCCCTCAATATTCTTCATGTTTATGTAGCCAATGACCAACAAGAATGTTTATATGCAGGGTTTGTGGGATGGATTCATTCTGAAGGACTATATCAAGGTTTAGAAGCCATCCATCAAGATTACTATCAGTTAGTGATTCATGGACTCGATTAACTATGTTAAGAAAACAGAGAAACTTTCCAAATGAACAACAAATTATAAACATTTATGCTAACTTCTTATAGGGGAGTTTTCCTCTGAATTTCTTGTTTGTATCTACCAAAAGGCCATTGCAAACCCCATTATCCATTTGTCTTTACAGCAGCGACGAACATTTGACCTACTCATTGACCAATCATTTGAGTGGCGATCGCTATCATCTCCAGATTATCGATGATTCGGAGCATTTAATGCCCTATTTAAAGAATCATAGCGAAACCATCGACTGCCTGATTGTACAGCGAGAGGCGATGGTTTTACCCCTGTTCAACCAACTCTATGAACAAGGAACCCTATTACCCATAATTATCCTCGAAGGTGTGTCCACGCCCTCCAAAAACTATTCCAAAGTTGGACCGCCAACCTTTTTATATCATAGTGCTGAAGTTCATCATCAGGTTGAACCCTTAGAAGATATTCAAGCTACCATTGATCGCGCTATTACTAAGTTCCTACACTTAGGGCCAAGTTGCTTTTTAGGCGATCGCTCCCTCTCATCTCAAGGAGAAATGATTTCAGAAAATGATCAAGGTTTTCTCTTATTACAGCAGCGTCGTTTAGCCGAAAAACTGAAAGAAAGGTTGGGCTATTTAGGAGTATATTATAAACGAAATCCCAAGTATTTTTACCGCAATCTTTCCCCAGAAGATAAACAGGAATTAACTCGACAATTAAGTACCAGTTATCGAGAGATTATTCTCAATTATTTTGACGAAGATACAGACATTAATCAAAGTATTGATCAATTTGTTAATCAAGCTTTTTTCGCAGATGTTTCCATTTCCCGTGTCTTAGAAATTCATATGGATTTAATGGACGAATTTTCCCAACAACTGAAATTAGAAGGTAGAAGTGAAGAAATTCTTTTAGACTATCGTTTAGCCATCATTGATATTTTAGCTCATTTAGGAGAAATGTATCGCCGTTCCATTCCTAGAGGAGATTTACTTTTTGATTTATTGAATCAGATCGATTAGAGTTAAAGTGAGTATATGACATTTTACTATAAATTTTGTTGTTTCCTGAACCTAAATATTGTTGTTGATAACCCTCTGTAACTGATTGCTATGATTGACTTCAAAAAAACCTATGTTCTAAAATTGTACGTAGCCGGAAACACTCCCAATTCTGTGCGAGCTTTAAAAACCTTAAAAAATATCCTAGAAGAAGAGTTTAAAGGGGTTTATGCGTTAAAAGTGATTGATGTACTAAAAAATCCCCAACTAGCAGAAGAAGATAAAATTTTAGCCACTCCCACCCTTGCTAAAATTTTACCCCCACCTGTGCGTAAAATTATTGGGGATCTCTCCGATAGAGAAAAAGTCTTAATTGGTTTGGATCTACTCTATGAGGAAATTAGAGAAAGAGAAAACGATCCTTGAAAGCTAAAAAACTAGATTCAAGGTTCCGCTTTCTTTTCATCCCTAACCATCATTTTTTTTAATTATATAACCATTAATAAAGCAATCATGAATCAACCTCTTCCTAGCGAAAATAGACCTCAACAATTAGCCCCTAAAGGTGTTCGCAAAATCAGAACAATCATCGAAGGATTAGACGAAATTACTCACGGAGGATTACCTTTAGGAAGAACAACCTTAGCTAGTGGTACATCAGGAACAGGAAAGACCCTTTTTGCGGTACAATTTTTGTATCATGGGATCAAGTATTTTGACTATCCTGGCCTTTTTGTTACCTTTGAAGAATCGCCTCACGATATTATTGAAAACGCCTATAGTTTTGGTTGGGATTTACAACAATTAATTGATGAAGGTCAATTATTTATTCTTGATGCGTCCCCAGATCCCGAAGGGCAAGAAGTGGTGGGAAGTTTTGATTTATCTGCTTTAATTGAACGTATACAATACGCTATTCATAAATACAAAGCTAAATTAGTTTCTATTGATTCTGTTACCGCAGTTTTTCAACAATATGATGCTGCCTCCGTAGTGAGACGCGAGATTTTTCGTCTAGTTGCCCGTTTAAAACAGTTGGGAGTTACCTCTATTTTAACCACAGAAAGGGTGGAAGAATACGGACAAATTGCTCGTTTTGGGGTAGAAGAATTTGTATCTGATAATGTTATTATTCTCCGTAATGTTTTAGAAGGGGAACGTCGTCGTCGGACCATTGAAATTCTTAAATTACGGGGAACGACTCACATGAAAGGAGAATATCCTTTTACCATTACAAATGATGGCATTAATATATTTCCATTGGGGGCAATGAGGTTGACACAACGATCATCCAATGCACGAATTTCTTCGGGAGTTGAAACCTTAGATGAAATGTGTGGTGGCGGTTTCTTTAAAGACTCCATTATTTTAGCCACTGGAGCAACAGGAACCGGAAAAACTTTATTAGTAAGTAAGTTTTTACAAGAAGGCTGTCGTCAAGGAGAAAGGGCAATTTTATTCGCCTATGAAGAGTCTCGCGCCCAGTTATCTCGAAACGCTTTTTCTTGGGGCATTGATTTTGAAGAAATGGAAAGCAAAGGGCTTTTAAAACTATTATGTACCTATCCAGAATCAGCCGGTTTAGAAGATCATTTACAGATTATTAAATCAGAAATTTCTGAATTTAAACCTTCTCGTATTGCCATTGATTCCTTATCTGCGTTAGCGAGGGGAGTGACAAATAATGCCTTTCGTCAATTTGTCATTGGGGTGACAGGGTATGCAAAACAGGAAGAAATTACCGGTTTCTTTACCAATACCACCGATCAATTTATGGGGGCCCATTCTATTACAGAATCTCATATTTCTACTATTACGGATACAATTTTGATGTTGCAATATGTAGAAATTAGAGGCGAAATGTCACGGGCAATCAACGTCTTTAAAATGAGAGGCTCATGGCATGATAAAGGTATTCGAGAATATATGATCAATCAAGATGGTCCTATTATTCAAGATTCTTTCCGTAATTATGAACGCATTATTAGTGGTTCCCCCAGTCGGATTGCGGTTGATGAAAAAAGCGAATTATCTCGTATTGTTAGGGGGGTTAAAGATAAGAGAGAAGAGTAACATGGAGAATTGAGAATTGAGAATTGAGGATGGAGAATTGAGGATGGAGAATTGAGAATTGAGAATGGAGGATGGAGGATGGAGAATGGAGAATTTATCTCGATCAATTCTACATTCTCAACAATTCTAAATTCATCAAATGTTCTTGTAACAAACGATGAATAAACCGATAACCTCCACCCACACGCTGTAATAATAATTGTTCCGTACAATAATCTAAAAAACGGGCATAATGCCAAGGAGTATAACCATTAAAGGTTAACACTAAGCGTAAACTGAAATGTTGTAATACAGCCAGCCCACTAGGAGAAATGATTAAAGAGTAAGCTACCATAAAAATTAGAAAACCCCGTAAACTAACAAATAATCCTTGATCAATTTGATTTAACCATCCCGACATCATCCATAACCCCAAATATTGGGCCCCCCGGGGGGGGGGGGGGGGGGGGGGGGGGGGGGGGGGGGGGGGGGGGGGGGGGGGGGTGGGGGGGGGGGGGGGGTGGGGGGGGGGGG
>JAAUYJ010041526.1_pt1 | contig 55923 bp, 63 predicted proteins | sample 7278031 | NCBI WGS metagenome assembly JAAUYJ01 (sample SAMN14350222, study PRJNA611818) | marine sediment metagenome | isolation source: surface marine sediment (1.8m) | place: French Polynesia: Moorea | collected 2018-08 | reverse complement strand
TTACCACTACTGATGAAACAGGGTTCTATGAATTTACAAATCTCAATCCTGGGGAAGAATATCAGGTTAACTTTGAGGCTCCTGATGGTTATGTTTTAACCTCTAGGGATGCAGGCAATGATGACACCCTAGACTCCGATGCGGATAATAATGGTGATACTCCTATCGTTACCCTATCTTCAGGAGAGCATAATCCCACCATTGAGGCGGGAGTGTATCAACCTGCAAGCTTGGGAGACACTGTTTGGTTCGACACCAATGGAAATGGTATTCAAGATGATGGTGAACAAGGAGTTGAAGGTATAACTGTAACTTTAGTTAATAACCTCTTCCAAACTGTTGCTACCACCACCACTGATGCTAATGGTTTCTATCTCTTTGAGGATTTATTAGCCGGTTCTTATCAAGTCAGATTCCAAAAACCGGAAAATTATATCTTTACCCAACAAAATAAGGGAGGCAATGATAGTCTCGATTCTGATGTAGATACCGATGGAATAAGCCATGTTGTCACCTTATTTGCTAACGACTTTGATCCCACCATCGACGCAGGTTTAGTCGAAACTGCTAGTTTAGGGAACTATGTTTGGTTAGATATCAATAAGGATGGTATTCAAAATGATGGACAAGTTGGGGTTGAAAATTTAACAGTTACTCTCACAGGAGGGGGACAAGATGGTGTAATTGGAACGTTTGACGATACAACTGCTACAACCACCACTGATGTTAACGGGTTCTATCTTTTCGATAATTTAACCCCTGGTGTTGAATATCAAGTTAATTTTCACTTACCTGAAGGTTATAGTTTCACCACTCAAAATGCTGGTACCGATGATGCTTTAGATTCTGATGTTGATACAACCACAGGTAATACTCAAATCGTTGTTCTTGCTTCTGGGGAAAATAATCCGACTATTGATGCAGGTTTAACCGAAAATACCGTGGAAATTGCTGAGATTAACATTGTTAAAAAAGCAGGAACGGCTGCGGATGGTTCAACTTTAGTTATCACCGAACCCAGTCAAGTTACTTATACATACGAAGTGACAACCGGTGCCGGAACTCTCTCCCTGGAAAATATCGTTATCAATGACGATAATGCCACACCTGATGACCTAAGTGACGATTTTGTAGCGGATGCTGTTCTTGAGGGTGACTTTAATATTGGGGATGTCAATCAAAATAATCAACTTGATCAAGGTGAAACTTGGCAGTACGAATACACAGTTGAAGTCAATAGTCCTCAAATTGGCGACATTTATGCTTATGCAGCACAAGAAATCAGCAACTTCAAGGTAACGTCTTCTACGGCTCTTATCTTTGGCACCAATGCCTCTTCTGGTTCTTCGGTTCGAGGCGAAACCGGCTCTCAAATTACTAACGGGTTCAACCCCAATCAAGCTTACACAGGAAACACTACTAATGTTGGTTTGGGTGACAATGCTGGTTTCTTCAATGGGGACCTCACAGACTCTCAACAAGGTAAAATTAATGATGACTATGGACGAGGTGATACTCAGCTTGCTGATACCAATGGAGTTACCCTTCCCAACTCAACTATCCTAACCGATCTTCTCTTTAGTTCAGGGGTTAATACGGCCACCATTGCTGAATCCTATCTTGATTGGGGCGTAACCATTCCCATTGGTAATGGATATCTTACGGATGAAGCTAGTGGTAATGGTGAGTTTACGATTTCCTCAAACGTCTTTACGGTGGACGCACCAACAACCTTAACCTTTGATTATGACTATCTCAATCGATTGGTGGCTCAAGTTGAACCCACAACCCCCGATGGCGCGCCTTTGGGCAACCAAGCCCAAGCAGGAATTGACTTCTCCATCAGCATTAACGAGTTGGTTTCTACCAGACGAGGGGTTCGACGCTCTGCTGTGTACTCTTTCCAACCTTCCCACACCAATCTGGACATTGGACAAGCTAGTGCTGGTCAAATCAACCGTGCTGAATTATCGGGTAGCTTCAATAATATTGTTAGTTCCACTCTACAAACTGGTAAACAGTATGAAGTGGTTATTAATGGTTCGAGTCGTGTCGAAACTCGTATTGTTGCCGAAGATATTATTAACCATACCAATAATGCAACAGTTTCAGCCAATGTTGTTGGGGGTGGTGAAACGGTTTCTGATAATGATACGGCATCTGTAGATATTATTGGCAGCGTTATCGAAGGAACCAATAGTGCTGATAATCTTGTCGGAACTTCACGCAGCGATGTTTTCATCGGTGAAGCAGGAGACGATCTTTTAACTGGTGGTGCAGGGGCGGATGTCTTTGTTCTGGGTTCTGCTACTGGACAAGATACGATCCAAGACTTTAACTTAACTCAGGGGGATACGATTGGCTTGACAGACTTAAGTTATGACGACTTATCCATTCTCCAAAATTCAGGTAATATCGAGATTTCTTCTGGTGGCAATACTTTAGCTATCTTGACAGGAATTAATAGCGAACTCACCGAAGCTAATTTTGTTAGTTATGATGTCTAGTTTTTGATTTCAATATCAGGAAGTTTGGAGACAACTGACTCACCCCGTCAAGTTTTTATGATAACGGTGAGTCAATTAATACCAGATCCGCCTTGAGTCGACCTAAATTCTCAATTCTGATTAACCCTTGCTTTTTACCACCAATTTCCTGTACAATATTTGATCGTGGCCAAAAGCTAGTTAATAGACCTTGGCCTGGGATGGGAAAAAGTCCGCTTCAAGATACTGAAGAAACCAAGCTTTAAGTCTTGGAGAGTCACGGCGGCCCAACTTAACCCGTTTTCATCAACAGGTTAAACCTATCGTTAAATCTGTATATTGATTTCGCCTGCCTTGCGTTAGAGCGTATTAATAAAAACAAAGCGAGGAAAAACTATCTCGCTTGTTTAGGTGTGAAAAATGCACCTAAATTCTGTTGTCTAGCCTATAGAGGAAAAAACCGTGGCTGTTGGTCTTCTTGGAACCAAACTCGGTATGACCCAAATCTTCGAGGAGGAATCTGGCCTAGCCATTCCTGTCACCGTAGTACAAGCGGGTCCGTGTACCATTACCCAAATTAAAACCGCCGAAACCGATGGTTATACCGCCGTCCAAATCGGTTATTTAGAAGTTAAAGAAAAAAACCTAACCAAACCAGAGTTAGGCCATTTAAAAAAAGTAAACGCATCCCCCCTGCGTCATCTCAAAGAATATCGTGTCGAAGATGTGGCATCCTATCAGTTAGGAGAGGCGGTTAAAGCCGACATCTTCAATGCAGGGGACTTAGTTGATATTTCTGGAACCTCAATGGGACGGGGGTTTGCTGGCTATCAGAAACGCCACAACTTCAAACGAGGTTCCATGACTCACGGTTCTAAAAACCATCGTTTACCAGGGTCAACCGGTGCAGGAACCACCCCAGGAAGGGTTTACCCAGGGAAGAAAATGGCTGGTCAATATGGTGCAACCAAAACCACCACCCGTAAGTTACAAGTGGTTCGAGTAGACACAGAACGTAACCTCCTACTAATTAAAGGTGCCGTTCCTGGAAAGCCAGGGGGTCTTTTGAATATTACCCCGGCCAACATAGTCGGTAAATAAAAAAGACTAACCCATAAGTAAACGAAAAACGAATCAAAAAAATGGTTGATTGTAACGTTAAAAACTGGCAAGGGGAAGAAGTCGGCCAAGCCACCCTAGAGTTAAAAGTAGCCAAAGAAGAAAGCGCATCGCATCTATTACACCGTGCCGTTGTGCGTCACTTGGCAAACGCTCGTCAAGGGAATGCTTCTAGTAAAACCCGCTCCGAAGTTAGAGGAGGGGGACGTAAACCCTGGAGACAAAAAGGAACTGGTAGAGCCAGAGCCGGATCGATCCGTTCTCCCCTATGGCGAGGAGGCGGGGTTATTTTTGGACCAAAACCCAGAGATTTTAGTCTGAAAATGAACCGTAAAGAGAAACGATTAGCCCTGAGAACAGCGATCGCCTCTCGCGTCGAAGATATGATTGTTGTAGAGAAATTCACAGAAGAACTGACCCAACCCAAAACCAAAGAATTAGCCTCTGCCTTAAGTCGTTGGGGCGTAGAAGCCAAAGAAAAAGTCGCTTTAGTGCTAGTCGAGACGGATGACAACACTTACTTATCAGCGCGAAATCTTTGTTACGTCAAGATTTTGAGAGCCGACAGCTTGAATGTCTATGATCTGCTCAACGCCGATAAAATTGTCGTCACCTCCGAAGCCTTAACCAAAATTCAGGAGGTTTACAATGACTGAATATAATGACCGTGACCTAGTTGACTTGGTAATTAAACCGATTATTACCGAAAAAGCAACCCTGCTGCTGGAAAATAATCAATATGTGTTTGAGGTTTTACCCAAATCCACCAAACCAGAAATTAAAGCAGCCATCGAAAAACTATTTGATGTCACAGTAACCGGGGTTAATACCATTCTTCCCCCAAGGAAAAAGCGTCGGGTTGGTAGATTTATCGGTCATAAACCCCTATATAAAAGAGCAATAGTTACCTTACAAGAAGGGGATAGTATTACCCTCTTCCCTGACATCTAGGGTGCGCTTAAGGGCAACAAAAAAGTATCTACGACTAGATAACCCCAGAAGCATTAGAAAATCATCAATCCCTCAAACTTAAGCAATAATCATGGGTATTCGTACTTATCGGCCTTGCACTCCTGGAACGAGACAAGCCTCCGTCTCAGACTTCTCGGAGATTACCAAAAAAAAGCCGGAAAAATCATTAACCAAATACAAGCACAACAAAAAAGGGCGTAATAACCGAGGCGTAATAACCAGTCGTCATCGGGGAGGCGGACACAAACGGTTATACCGAATTATAGACTTTAAGCGCAATAAGTATAATATTCCAGCCAAAGTCACCGCCATTGAATACGATCCCAACCGTAACGCCAGAATTGCCCTGCTGCTGTACGAAGACGGAGAAAAACGCTATATATTAGCTCCGGCTGGCATTACCGTTGGCACCGAAGTCATCTCAGGGGAAGACTCCCCCTTTGAAATCGGGAACGCCTTGCCCCTGTATAAAATTCCCCTAGGAACCGAAGTCCACAACGTCGAATTAATCGCCGGAAAAGGTGGACAAATGGTACGCGCAGCCGGTGCCGCCGCTCAAGTGGTAGCCAAAGAAGGTAACTACGTAACCTTACGACTCCCTTCCAAAGAAGTTCGCATGGTGCGCAAAGAATGTTACGCCACCATTGGCCGGGTAGGCAACATCGAAGCCCGCAATATCAAACTTGGAAAAGCAGGAAGAACTCGTCATTTAGGCCGTAGGCCCCATGTTAGAGGAAGCGTAATGAACCCCGTCGATCACCCTCATGGAGGAGGAGAAGGCCGGGCCCCCATTGGGAGAAGTGGACCGATGACTCCTTGGGGTAAACCCGCTCTAGGGGCCAAAACCCGTAATAAGAAAAAAGCGAGTTCACGGCTTATTGTCCGTCGTCGCCGTTAAAACAATTGAATTGGTTGAAATTATTATGAGTCGCTCCCTAAAAAAAGGACCCTTTATTGCAGATAGTCTCCTTAGCAAAATTGAAAAGCTCAATGAAAAAGGAGACAAACAGGTAATCAAAACCTGGTCAAGATCTTCCACGATTATCCCCGCCATGATTGGCCACACCATCGCAGTTCACAACGGCAAGCAGCACGTACCTATCTTTATCTCCGAACAAATGGTCGGTCATAAACTAGGAGAATTTGCCCCAACCCGTACCTTTCGGGGACACGCCAAGAGTGATAAGAAAGCTCGACGATAATCCAAGTCAGGGAAACAGAGAAGGCAGAAAAAGTCCCATCTGTTCCCTACCACAATAACAAGTAAAAGATAGACACAACCATCATGGCAGTAGATACAACCACAGAAGCGAAAGCCATAGCCCGTTATATTCGGATGTCCCCCTTTAAGGTTAGACGGGTACTCGACCAAATTAGGGGTCGTTCCTACCGTGAAGCCCTGATTATCCTGGAATTTATGCCTTATCGGGCTTGCGAGCCAATTTTAAAACTATTGCGCTCCGCCGTTGCCAACGCCGAACATAACCAAGGAATCGATCCAGCCACCCTAGTCATTAGTAAAGCTTATGCCGACGGAGGGCCGAGTTTAAGACGGTATCGCCCCAGAGCCCAAGGGAGGGCCTATCAAATTCGTAAACCCACCTGTCACATCACCATTGCCGTCGCCCCCGAAATAGAAGAGGACTAACAGAACAATATGGGACAAAAAATACATCCAATTGGTTTTCGTCTCGGTATTACCAAAGAACATAAATCCTGTTGGTATGCCGATAAAAGACGCTATCCCGAACTCTTACAAGAAGACTTAGCAGTTCGCCAATATGTAGAGAAAAACCTTAGTAATGCTGGTATTGCCGATATTCGTATCGAACGCAAAGCCGACCAAATCGACCTAGCCATCCATACCGCTCGTCCAGGGGTAGTTGTGGGTAGAGGAGGAAGTGGTATTGAACAGCTAAGAACCGGTTTACAGAAAACCCTAGGGGAAAATCGTCAGATTCGCATCAACGTCATCGAAGTCTCACGAGTCGATGCCGATGCGGCCTTGATTGCCGAATATATCACCCAACAACTAGAACGACGGGTATCATTCCGTCGAGTAGTTCGCCAAGCCATTCAAAGAGCCCAACGGGCAGAAGTTAAAGGGATCAAAATTCAGGTGGGTGGCCGCCTCAATGGGGCTGAAATTGCTAGAAGCGAATGGGTTAGGGAAGGAAGAGTTCCCCTCCACACCCTCAGAGCCGACATTGACTATTGCTATCGCACCGCCCAAACCATCTACGGTATTTTAGGGGTCAAAGTTTGGGTCTTCAAAGGAGAGATTATTCCAGGTCAAGAAGAAGCCGCCATGGCAGCCCCCGCCCCAACCCCCAGGAAGAAACGTCGTCCTCAGCAATTTGAAGACCGTTCTAACGAAGAATAATTAAACCCCCTTAAGTTCAATCATCACATTAACCATCCATGTTAAGTCCGAGAAGAACAAAATTCCGTAAACAACAGCGAGGGCGCATGAGAGGCCTGGCCCACCGAGGCAGTACCCTAAACTTTGGTGACTACGCCCTACAAGCCACCGAACCCTCCTGGATCACCTCCCGTCAAATCGAAGCCGCTCGTCGTGCTATGACTCGTTATATCAAACGGGGCGGTAAAATTTGGATTCGTGTCTTTCCCGATAAACCAGTTACCATGAGGGCTGCAGAAACCAGAATGGGATCAGGTAAAGGCTCTCCTGAATATTGGGTTGCAGTGGTCAAGCCAGGGCGAATCATGTTTGAATTATCAGGGGTAGCCGAACCCGTTGCCCGTGAAGCCATGCGCCTAGCCGCCCAAAAACTACCCATCAAAACCAAATTTATTACACGGCAAGAGGAGTATATCTAAGTCATGGCCTTACCCAAAATAGAAGAAGTCAGAAAACTAAGCGACGAGGAACTCGCAGAAGAAATTTTAGCCACCAAGCGAAAACTATTTGATCTGCGCTTTCAGCAAGCCACTCGTCAGTTAGAAAAAACCCATGAATTCAAACACACCCGTCATCGCATCGCTCAACTGTTGACCGTCGAACGGGAAAGACAACTCAACATCAACCCATCATCCACAGCAGCAGAGGAGGCATAGGTTAAACATTATGGCCGTTAAAGAAAGAGTCGGGGTAGTCGTTAGCACCAAAATGGATAAAACCGCAGTGGTGGCCGTAGAAAACCGTTCCCCTCACCCAAAATATCGAAAAATCGTCGTTAAGACCAAGAAATTTAAAGCACACGATGCCGAAAACCAATGTCAAGAAGGCGATCGTGTTCGTATTCAGGAAACCCGTCCCCTCAGCAAAACCAAACGCTGGGAGATTAAAGAAATTTTAACCGCTCATTAAACCCTTTTATTACCACCGTGATTCAACAGCAAACCTACCTTAATGTTGCCGACAATAGCGGAGCCCGTAAACTCATGTGTTTGCGTGTCCTCGGTACCGGAAATTGTCGCTATGGGGAAATTGGCGATAAAATCATCGCCGTTGTCAAAGACGCACTCCCCAATATGCCCATTAAACGCTCTGATATCGTCACCGCAGTCATTGTGCGGACTCGTCAACCAGTTAATCGCGCCAGTGGCATGACCATTCGCTTTGACGATAATGCAGCCGTTATTATCAACGCCGATGGCAACCCTAGAGGGACCCGTGTCTTTGGTCCAGTAGCCAGAGAATTAAGGGATAAAAGCTACACCAAAATTGTCTCCTTAGCTCCGGAGGTACTCTAACATGAGTCAAAAAAAATCTCCCCCCACAAGATACAAAATGCACGTCAAAACAGGGGACACCATTCAAGTTATCTCAGGACGAGATAAGGGCAAAGTGGGAGAAATTTTGAAAACCCTCCCCAAAACCAGTCAAGTCGTCGTCAAAGGCGTTAACGTCAGAACCAAGCACGTTAAACCCCAACAAGAAGGAGAATCCGGTCAGATCGCCACCTTTGAAGCTCCTATCCACAGTTCTAAAGTCATGTTGTACTCCACCAAAGAACAAGTGGCCAGTCGTATTAATTACACCTTCACCGAAGATGGTCGTAAAGTACGGATGTTGAAAAAAACCGGGGAAATCATCGATTAATCCCTATATTTTCCCATCCTTAACTCATTCGCCCCTGACCAAGCCCAGGGATACAGAATAAAGAATCATGGCTCAACCCAGACTGAAAACCTTTTATCAAGAAACCATTGTTCCTAAACTCAAAGAAGAGTTCAGTTACAGTAATATTCATCAAGTCCCCAAAGTGGTCAAAGTGACCGTTAATCGAGGTCTAGGAGAAGCATCCCAAAATGCCAAGGCCCTAGAATCCTCCATTAGCGAACTAGAGACCATTACCGGACAAAAACCCGTCGTCACCCGCGCCAAAAAAGCGATCGCTGGTTTTAAAATCCGCGAAGGAATGCCCGTCGGCGTGATGATCACCTTGCGCTCAGAGAAAATGTACGCCTTCCTAGATCGCTTGATCAATTTAGCCCTGCCCAGAATTAGAGACTTTCGCGGCATTAGTGCCAAAAGTTTCGATGGACGGGGTAACTACAGTTTAGGCATCCGTGAACAACTGATTTTCCCAGAAATTGACTACGATACCATCGATCAAATTCGGGGCATGGATGTTTCCATCATTACCACAGCCCAAACTGATGAAGAAGGCCGCGCCCTGCTCAAAGAAATGGGAATGCCCTTCCGCACCTAATCAGTTGTTTATCCTACAGGAGAAAGTCATCAGTAATAATGGCAACTAACGACACTATTTCCGATATGCTCACTCGTATCCGCAACGCCTGTGCGGTACGCCACCCCACTACCATTGTCCCCACTACCAGAATGACTCGCAGTATTGCCCAAGTTCTCAAAGAAGAAGGCTTTATTGATGGGTTTGAAGAAGCAGGAGAAGGGGTTAAAAAACATCTCGTCATTTCCTTGAAGTATAAATCAAGAGGTCGTCAACCCATCATTAACACCCTAGAAAGGGTCAGTAAACCAGGGTTACGAGTCTATTCCAACCGTAAAGACTTACCACGGGTCCTCGGAGGCATTGGCATCGCCATCATTTCTACCTCCAAAGGAATTATGACCGATCGAGAAGCCCGTCGTCAAAACGTCGGTGGGGAAGTGCTTTGTTACGTTTGGTAATAGCCCTGAGTAACCATCAAACAATCCTCCCCTAAGAGTTTCTACAGCCTTGTAATAACTCAGTGATCACAGATAGCCCATAAAAAAAATGTCTCGTATTGGTAAACGCCCTATTCCCCTGCCCAAAAAAGTCACCGTTGACATTAAAGGGCAACATATAGCAGTCAAAGGGCCAAAAGGGTCCCTAGAGTTTGAACTGCCCTCTAAAGTAACCGTCAACCAAGACGGAGAAACCATCCTTGTGCAACGAGACGATGAGTCTCGTACCGCCCGTGAACGTCACGGATTATGCCGTACCCTCGTCTCTAACATGATTGAAGGTGTATCCAATGGCTTCGAGAAACGCCTCAGTATTCAAGGGGTTGGTTATCGGGCCCAGGCACAAGGCAGTAAATTAACCCTCAACGTAGGTTACAGTAAACCCGTGGAAATGACCATGCCCAAAGGCATTGATGTCAAGGTTGAAAACAATACCCAAGTGATTGTTAGCGGTATCGATAAAGAAATTGTCGGCAACATTGCTGCCAAAATTCGAGCCGTTCGTCCGCCAGAACCCTACAAAGGCAAAGGCATTCGTTATCTTAATGAATTTGTTAGACGTAAAGCAGGTAAGGCAGGTAAGAAATAATTATGAAAACCACACGCAAAGAATCTTTAAAACGTCGTCACCGACGCATTCGCAAAAAAGTCAGTGGCACACCAGATTGTCCCCGCTTGGCTGTGTTTCGCTCCCATCATCATATTTATGCCCAAATTATTGATGACGTAGCACAACATACCCTGGCCGCAGCTTCTACCGTAGAACCAGATTTGAAAAAGAGTCTTTCTTCTGGGGCAACCTGTGAAGCCTCTGCCGCAGTAGGCAAGTTGGTGGCCGAAAGAGGGATGGCCAAAGGCATCGAACAAGTGGTGTTTGATCGCGGTGGTAATCTTTATCACGGTCGTGTCAAAGCCTTAGCCGATGCCGCTCGCGAAGCGGGACTACAGTTTTAGATCACACCATAAATCTTTATTTTTTAGAGTAAAGGGTAATTCCTATGGCAAAAAATCGCAAAAATAGCCGAGATAAGGCAAAAGAGAGCAACTGGCAAGAACGAGTCATCCAAATTCGTCGTGTCAGCAAAGTGGTCAAAGGAGGTAAAAAATTAAGCTTCCGTGCCATCGTTGTCGTTGGCAACGAAAAAGGTCAAGTGGGCGTTGGGGTTGGTAAAGCCGGCGATGTGATCGGTGCTGTCCGTAAAGGGGTAGCCGATGGCAAAAAACAGTTGATCGATGTCTCCCTAACCAAATCCAGTTCCATTACCCATATCGCCAAAGGGGTATCCGGTGGGGCCAAAGTTATTGTCCGTCCAGCTGCTCCTGGTACCGGTGTAATCGCTGGGGGCGCAGTGAGAACTGTATTAGAACTAGCAGGATTGAAAAATATTCTGGCTAAACAGTTAGGGTCAAATAACCCCCTGAACAATGCTAGAGCGGTCATTAACGCCCTCGAAGGATTGCGGACATTCTCTGACGTAGCTCAGGAAAGAGGAGTCCCCCTAGAGCATCTTTATACTTAAACGAAGTCTTTAATCTCAAGAAAATCTTATGAGAATACATGAAGTAAGTCCCCAAAAAGGATCAAACAAAGACCGTCGTCGCATTGGCCGCGGTATTTCCGCAGGTCAAGGTGCCAGTGGTGGCTTTGGCATGCGGGGGCAAAAATCTCGTTCAGGCACAGGAACGAAAGCTGGGTTTGAAGGGGGTCAAATGCCCCTTTATCGTCGGGTTCCTAAATTAAAACACTTTCCTTTGGTTAATCCTAGCTATTACACCATCATTAATGTGGGTAAACTCAACGGTTTACCAGCTAATACCGAAGTTACCCTAGAAAGCCTCATGGAAGCTGGTTTAATTACTAGCAATGATGGACCGTTGAAAGTGTTAGGCAATGGGGAGTTAACTGTACCTTTAACCGTTAAAGCGGCCGGTTTTACTAAATCAGCTAAAGCCAAAATTGAGGCAGCAGGAGGAAGTTGTCAAGACTTATCAACCACTGCTGAACCTAGCACAGATAATGAATAATGGATAATGAGTTATCACCTCTCCCCTCAAGGAGAGGGTGAATCTCCGTAAAATGAATTGCTTTTTTACCCACTAGAAAAATCAATTCCCCAAAATTATTAACTATCAATTATTAATTATCAATTATTAATTGTTTGCTAAAATGTCACAATTAATAAATAATCGTTGATCACTGAGGTTGCCATTAATGGTTGTCAGTCGAGAGAAAACACCTACAGCACAAGAAACTTTTTTACAAATGGCTCAAGCAGCCGGCCTACGAGGTCGGTTGTTGATTACCATTGGCCTATTAATTCTAATTCGTTTTGGAATTTTTATTCCCATTCCTGGAATCGATCGGGCTAAGTTTGTTGCTGCTATTAGCAACAGTCCCGTTTTAGGATTTTTGGATATCTTTACAGGAGGAGGGATTTCTACCCTAGGTATTTTTGCTTTGGGAATTCTTCCTTTCATTAATGCTTCGATTATTATGCAGTTATTAACTGCAGCCATTCCTTCGTTGGAAGATTTACAGAAAAACGAAGGAGAAGCTGGCAGACGGAAAATTTCACAAATTACCCGTTATGTGGCAGCAGGTTGGTCTGTTATTCAAAGTACCGCTATTACTGTCGGCCTATTACGAGAATATGCCCTCGGAGATCCCTTTTGGTTTGTTCCAGAAACAGTATTAGCCCTAACCGCCGGGTCCATGTTTGTTATGTGGGTATCGGAGTTAATTACCGAACGGGGGATTGGCAATGGAGCATCTTTATTGATTTTTGTCAATATTGTGGCTAGTTTACCGAGAACCTTAGGACAAACTATCGATTATGCCCAAACCGGGGGCAGACAAGCCGTAGCACAGGTGGTTATCCTCTTGTTAGTCTTCTTGGTGATGATTGTGGGTATTGTCTTTGTTCAAGAAGGAACTCGACGCATCCCCATCATTTCAGCTCGTCGTCAGGTAGGGCGTAAGCTTTATCGAGAAAGAACCAGCTATTTACCCCTAAGACTCAATCAAGGGGGGGTTATGCCCATTATTTTCGCTTCTGCTGTGTTGATTCTACCTCAATCCTTAGCAGGATTTTTTGGTAGTGAGGGAGCAGTCAGTCAAGTATTAGTTCAAGTAGCTAATGCCTTAAGACCGGGGACTTGGGTGTATGTAGGAGTTTACTCCTTATTAATCCTATTTTTTAGCTATTTCTACGCTTCTTTGATCGTGAACCCCGAAGATGTCTCAAAAAACCTCAAGAAAATGGGTTCGAGTATTCCTGGAATTCGTCCAGGGGAAAAAACCAAACAATATCTAGAAGGGGTATTGAACCGTCTTACTTTCTTAGGTGCCGTATTTTTGAGTTTTGTGGCTACAGTTCCTACTTTGGTTGAAGGAGCAACTGGAGTGACAACTTTTCGAGGCTTAGGAGCCACCTCCCTACTCATTCTTGTGGGGGTAGCTATTGACACCGCTAAACAAATCCAAACCTACGTCATCTCTCAACGTTATGAGGGCATGATTAAACAGTAGATAAGCAGGGTTGAGGAGTCAAAAGGCTTCCTTAACCCTATTAAATGAACAACTAACAACAACAGCAACAAGATTATGAGTGTAGGGAAGGGATTAATTTTTTTGGGTCCTCCTGGTTCGAGAAAAGGAACCCAAGCACAGAAATTATCAAAAGAACTGACGATTCCTCACATTTCCACTGGGGAAATGTTGCGAGAAGCCATCAGGAATCAAACCCCTTTGGGACAAAAGGCCCAAGCCTATGTAGATCTGGGAGAATTGGTACCCGATGAACTATTGTTAGGTTTGATTGAAGAAAGATTAAAGCAAGATGATGCTAAAAATGGCTGGATTTTAGATGGATTTCCTCGTAACGTTCCTCAAGCAGAATTCTTGGCAAAATTGCTCCAAAAATTAGCTACATTCTCCCAACAAGCCATCAATTTGGACGTTCCCGATGATGTCATCATTAAACGCTTGTTACTGCGGGGGCGAAAAGATGACAATGAAGACACCATCCGTCGCCGTTTAGAAGTTTACCGAGAAAAAACTCAACCCGTGCTTGACTATTATAGTCGCCAAGAGAAACTATCTTCCATTAATGGCGATCGCCAACCCGAAGAAGTGACTAAGGATTTAAAAGCAGTTGTCGGGTGAGGGTGAGAATTAAAGTCGGTGAAAAACCAAGAACAACAAGGAGGTTTGCTAAGATATGTGAGGGAAAGTTGATGTGGACCCTTCTTTTATGATAAAGAAACGTCCGACCGCCAAGTCAATTGAACTTTTCCTAATTATACTATTCGAGGAATCAGATTGTGTCAAAACAAGACCTAATTGAAATGGAAGGAACCGTAACCGAGTCTCTTCCCAACGCCATGTTCCGAGTGGACCTCGACAATGGGTTTAATGTTTTAGCCCATATTTCAGGAAAAATCCGCCGTAACTACATTAAAATTTTGCCTGGGGATCGGGTTAAAGTGGAATTAACCCCCTACGATCTCACCAAAGGTAGAATTACGTATCGGCTTAAAGGGAGTAAAAAGTAAGGGATGGGGGGCTCAAAACCCCTAATAATTATCCCTGAGACTCCCATGTTAGCTGACATAAACAAGCAAATTTTGCTATAATAGTAAGCTTGCAGTCCTGCTGTAGAAAAACCATGAAAGTTAGACCATCAGTCAAAAAAATGTGTGAAAAATGTCGCGTTATACGGCGACGGGGAAGAGTCATGGTACTTTGTACTAACCCAAAACACAAACAACGTCAGGGTTAGGATAAGCGATCCCTAAGACCTCAACCAAACATCAAACAAACCAACAAGAACAAGCTAAGAGGGTAAAGTAAAGTGGCAAGGATATCTGGTGTTGACCTGCCAAGAGATAAGCGAGTCGAAATTGGGTTAACTTATCTGTATGGCATTGGTTTATCACGATCTCAGGAAATTTTAGCAGAAACAGGTGTCAACCCCGATACCCGTGTGCGAGACCTAAGCGACGAAGATGTAGCTAAATTGCGGGCCTGCATCGAAGATAACTATCAAATCGAAGGGGATTTGAGACGCTGGGAAGCTATGAACATCAAGCGATTGGCCGACATTGGCACCTATCGCGGTCGTCGTCATCGCCAAGGGCTTCCCGTGCGAGGACAAAGGACAAGAACCAACGGTCGAACCCGTAGAGGTAGAAAAGTCACCGTTGCCGGGAAGAAAAAAGCTCCTTCCAAGAAATAATTCTTCTCCATTGACAATTAAGTTACACAAAAAAATCAGCGAAAGATTATGGCGCGACCAACAAAAAAAGGCGGACCTAAGAAGCAAAAGAAAAACGTTCCCAACGGAGTGGCTCATATTCAGTCCACATTTAACAATACCATTGTGACCATTTCCGACACCAAAGGGGATGTGGTTTCCTGGTCTTCGGCCGGAGCAAGTGGGTTTAAAGGAGCCAAAAAAGGAACGCCCTTTGCGGCACAAACTGCGGCTGACTCAGCAGCCCGCCGAGCCATTGACCAAGGAATGCGACAAATAGAGGTGATGGTTAGTGGACCTGGAGCAGGGCGCGAAACAGCCATCCGCGCCTTGCAAGGGGCTGGCTTAGAAATTACCCTAATTCGAGATGTTACCCCTATCCCCCACAACGGCTGTCGTCCCCCAAAACGACGTCGAGTTTAGCCAACGTTATCCATCTTGACTGGGAGTATTTGACGTTAGGACAGACACAAATAATGGTGTCTGGGAGGCATTTGATAATGACGGGAGGTCACTAAGCGTGGCGCAATTTCAGATTGAGTGTATAGAAGCTAAGACTCATAAAAATCAGAGTCAATATAGTAAATTTGTTCTAGAGCCGTTAGAGCGGGGTCAAGGGACAACGGTGGGTAATGCCCTGAGAAGGGTGCTATTGGCAAACCTGGAAGGGACAGCCGTTACTGCAATTCGTATTGGTGGGGTGAATCATGAATTTGCCACCATTCCAGGGGTAAGGGAAGACGTTCTAGAAATCATGTTAAACATGAAAGAAATCGTCCTCAAAAGTTACACCGAACAACCCCAGATTGGTCGTCTGGTAGCAACAGGAGCAGCCCATGTGACGGCCGCCCAGTTTGATCTACCCTCAGAAGTCGAAGTGATTAACCCCACTCAGCCCATTGCCACCCTAACCGAAGGGGCAAAATTAGAGATGGAATTTCGCATCGAAAAAGGGGTAGGCTATGTACCGGTAGAACGGGGAAAAGAAGAGCCCACAGCCCTTGACTTTTTACAAATTGATGCTGTTTTCATGCCAGTTACAAAAGTTAACTACAGTGTCGAGAGCATTCGGGGAGAAGAAGGGGAGGCACAAGATCGTCTCATGCTAGAAATCTGGACCAATGGCAGTTTTAACCCCAAAGAGGCATTATCGAAAGCAGCCGACATCTTAGTTGAGTTGTTTAATCCCCTGAAGGATCTCAATCAACTAGAAACAACGGTTCCTGAATATACCGATGACGATAATCCTCAAAGTCAGATTCCTATTGAAGAATTACAGTTGTCTGTCAGGGCGTATAACTGTTTAAAACGGGCGCAAATTAATACAGTGGCTGACCTACTGGATTATAGTCAGGAGGATCTCTTAGAAATCAAGAACTTTGGGCAAAAATCGGCTGAAGAAGTGATTGAGGCCCTACAAAAACGACTCGGAATTACCCTACCCCAAGAAAAAGCAAAAGCTTAATGATCATCACCGAATGGGTGGCGATCGCTAAGAGATTGATGCCGTTTTATTATTTGAAGGAGGAAGAAAAATTATGCGTCATCGCTGTCGCGTCCCTCATTTGGGAAAACCTGCTGACCAACGAAAAGCCCTATTGCGATCGCTGGCAACCCAGTTGATTCGTCATGGTCAAATCAAAACCACAAAAGCCCGTGCTAAGGCGGTGCGTTCGGAAGTAGAAAGGATGATCACCTTAGCCAAAGATGGATCTTTAGCAGCTAGACGCAGAGCCATCGCTTATCTGTACGATAAAAATTTGGTTCATGCCTTGTTTGCCGAAGCTCCAGAGCGTTACGGCAACCGCAAGGGAGGTTACACCCGTATTGTCCGAACCATTCGTCGTCGGGGCGATAATGCGGAGATGGCCATCATTGAGTTAATGTAAAGTCTTCGGTTGAACTATGAGCAGGATGGAGCTACCTAAAAAGAAAAAACGAGTTGCCCTGGTTATTCAGTATCAGGGAAATCGCTTTCATGGTTGGCAAAGACAACCCTTACAGCGCACAGTTCAAGAAGAAATCGAAAAAACCATTGCTCAAGTATTAGGGGATGAGGTAGTAATTCACGGAGCAGGGCGAACGGATGCAGGGGTTCACGCGGCGGCTCAAGTGGCTCATTTTGACGATATTAGTCCCATTCCTCCCCGAAAATGGGCAGATATTTTAAATCACAGGCTCCCCGAAGATGTTTTAATTCGGGGTTCCGCCGAAGTTCCTGAAAAATGGCACGCTCGCTTTTCGGCTTTGTGGCGAAGGTATCGTTATACATTTTACACAGACAAATGCCCCAACCTCTTTATAAAGCCGTTTAGTTGGCACTATTATTACGATCCTCTAGACGTAGAATTGATGCAAGAAGCCCTCAACCCATTATGGGGAAGGCATCATTTAGCAGCGTTTCGTCGAGCAGGTTCTCATCGTGATCATTCCTGGGTAGAAGTTCAAGAGGCTCATTGTTATCGTCAAGGGGCTTTTGTCCATCTAGAGATTCAGGCCAACGGATTTTTGTATGGAATGGTGCGTTTATTGGTGGGAATGTTAGTAGAAGTGGGCAGTGGGAAACGCTCTGTTGCCAACTTTACCGACATTTGGCAAAATCAACGCCGTGAACAAGTTAAATATTCTGCCCCTGCGAAGGGGTTATGTTTATTAAGAGTAGGGTATGAGGATTTTCCTTTATCCTCACCGATTTGGTTTGATACTCAACCTTTGTTCTGGTTTAGAGAGCAGAGGGCTTAATTCTAAAGACCAAGAAGTAAGGAGAATGGTGACTTAACCCGTTCTCCTGGGCTGGCAACAACAACCTAGTTAATGTTTTATTACTGTAATTATCGATGAACAAAACAATTACACCCATACCCAAGATGGTTAAGGAAGAAGTCCTTAAACCAGAAATACTAGAGCAAAAATGGTACGTTATAGACGCAGCCGAACAGCGTTTAGGACGACTCGCTTGTGAAATTGCTAAAATTTTACGGGGTAAAAATAAGGCGATTTACACCCCTCATATGGATACAGGGGACTTTGTAATCGTCATTAATGCCGATAAGGTGGTGGTAACAGGGCGCAAAAGCAGCCAAAAACTCTATCGTCGTCACTCTGGAAGACCTGGGGGAATGAAAATAGAAACCTTTGAGAAACTACAACAACGGATTCCTGAGAGGATTATCGAAAAAGCCGTCAAGGGGATGTTACCGAAAAATGCCTTGGGTCGTCAACTGTTTAGAAAGCTAAAAGTCTATCCTGGGCCAAACCATCCTCATCAAGCTCAAAAACCAGAAGAATTAGTTCTTAATACCATTCCTAAAGGAGATAAATAATGCAAGCAACTGACAACAAAGATAAAGTCGTTTATTGGGGAACCGGTCGTCGTAAGTCAGCGATCGCCAGGGTTCGTCTCGTTCCTGGGAGTGGGGAAATTATGGTCAATAAAAGGCCAGGAAACCTCTATTTTAATCAGATTCCCAGTTATATCCAAGGGATCAAAGCACCTTTGGAAACCTTAGGATTAGAAAACGATTATGATATCCTGGTAAATGCTCATGGTGGTGGTTTAACGGGTCAAGCCGATGCCATCAAATTAGGGGTGGCTAGAGCATTATGTGAGTTAGCCCCTGAAAACCGTCCTCCTCTAAAAGCGGAAGGCTATTTAACCCGTGATCCTAGGGCGAAAGAACGGAAGAAATACGGGTTGCACAAAGCCCGTAAGGCTCCTCAATACTCTAAGCGATAGTCAGTTATTGGTCAATTTAGTAAGGAGACAAACATTATGGCAAAACCTGATATTCATCCTACTTGGTATCCTGAAGCCAAGGTTATCTGTAACGGAGAAGTGGTGATGACAGTGGGCTCAACTCAACCTGAGATTCATGTGGAAGTTTGGTCTGGCAATCATCCTTTTTACACCGGAACCCAGAAGATTATTGATACAGAAGGGCGCGTAGATCGTTTCCAAAAACGTTATGCGATGATTGGCAAAAAAAGCAAGAAAAAAGCCGAAAAAGCAGATGCTTCAGAGAAGTAGCCATCAAGCTGATAATGATAACCCAGCAGAAACCCTGCTGGGTTCTGTTTATTTTGACTGAGTGGTAATTAAGCTACTGTTAGAATGGGAGATTAAAGTAGGGAAATATTATGGCTGAATCCTATTTATTAGAAAAATTACAATCCGTTGAACAAACTTATCAAGAATTGACTCGTCGTTTGGCTGATCCTGATATTGCCACTAATCCTGATGAGTTGCAAAGAGTAGCTAAGGTAAGAGCCTCTTTGGAAGAGACAGTTAATACTTACGAAAGCTGGAAACAAACTCAAGAGGAATTAAAAGGAGCAAAACAAATTGTTAAAGAAGCGGGTAGTGATCCCGAAATGAGAGAAATGGCCGCTTTAGAAGTGAGTGAGTTAGAAGAAAGCATCCAACAATTAGAAGAACGCTTAAAAATTCTTTTATTACCTCGTGATCCCAATGACGATAAGAATATCATGTTAGAAATTCGTGCAGGAACCGGTGGTGATGAAGCGAGCATTTGGGCCGGAGATTTAGTGAGAATGTACTCTCGTTATGCTGAGTCCCAAAAATGGAATGTTAAGTTAGTTAGTGAGTCTTTGGCTGATATGGGTGGCTTTAAGGAGGCTATCCTCGAAATTACTGGGGAACAGGTTTACAGTAAGTTGAAGTTTGAGGCAGGAGTTCATCGAGTACAACGGGTTCCTGTGACAGAAGCAGGGGGGCGGGTTCATACTTCCACAGCGACGGTGGCTATTATGCCCGAAGTTGATGAGGTGGAAATTCAGATCGATCCCAAGGATATTGAAATGACAACGGCGCGATCTGGCGGTGCTGGTGGACAAAATGTTAACAAGGTGGAAACGGCGGTGGATTTGATTCATAAACCGACAGGGATTCGTATTTTTTGTACTGAGGAGCGATCGCAACTACAAAACCGTGAACGAGCTATGCAGATTTTACGGGCTAAGTTATATGAAGCGAAGTTACGCGAACAGCAAGAAGCGGTGAGTTCTATGCGGCGATCGCAGGTAGGAACAGGCTCTCGTTCTGAAAAAATTCGCACCTATAACTACAAGGATAATCGGGTTACAGACCATCGTTTGGGTCAAAATTTTGCTTTAGTAGGCTCATTAGAAGGGGATATCGACAATATTATTGAGTCCTGTATTTCCCAAGATCAACAGGAACGATTGGCTGAGTTGGCTAATTCTCCTGAAACCGCAGATGCGATTTAAAAAAGTTCAGGGTTTCAATTCTGCACCTGAAGTTAGAGATAATTCTAAATCCTACATTCTAAATTGTAATTAACCATGATTCAATGTCTTCATACTGCTATTTTAGTCTCTGATTTAGAGAAAGCAGAACAATTTTATGGCAATATTCTAGGGTTAGAAAAGGTTGAGCGTCCTTTAAAATATCCTGGGGTTTGGTATCAAGTTGGGGACTATCAAATCCATTTGATGGTACATTCTGGCTTTAATTCTAGTTTATCTAATCAGGAAAAATGGGGACGTAATCCTCATTTTGCTTTAGGAACTGATAATCTTAGTGATATCATTGCACGTTTACAAAGTCATGGTCATCCTGTTCAAATGAGTCAGTCAGGTAGAGCAGCTTGTTTTACTAGAGATTCTGATGGTAATGTGATTGAAATCAATCAAGTTTAGAATTTAATAGCGATCTATAATCAAGCCTTATTGTCAATACAAGTTAACAAAAATTCAATGCGATTGTTCTGGAAAATCAGCACTCTCCAATCAGACTAGACTAGACTGTACTATGTGATGGGGGATAAGTTAGTTTGAACTCTAGACTGGATGTTCAACTCTTTATGTAAGACAACATTAAGTTGATTATGTTGTCGTACTGTTTCGTATTGGTCCAGTTTGCTAAGAGGCTTCACCATGCCTTGTAAAACATTTGGAAATTCTTTCAACAGCCTTTTTTTATACTTGTTCCGGCTCTCATCTTCTCCTGGATACATCCATTTTTCTTGGGCAACTATTTCCCCGCCAATTTTACTCTCATAAAAGATTATGTCCACTTTGTCTCTGAAAATTACCTGTTCATTCGGGGTTAAGCCCGATTCAGACAACGACTGATCAGAATCCTCTTGATTATCTGACCAGAATCTTTGTCCCCCGATCTCTACGAAGAATGGCTTCGAAATATTCTCCCAGATACGTTCTACCTCCTTTAGCAGCGTGCCGATGGTACTAGATACATTAATTCCCACTGTATCTTGGTGCCCAGTGTTCTGCGACACTAAATTAATGTCCATTTCGGCTCTTTGTACTATTGCCTCTTGGCCTTGTCTTTTTCCCTCTTTCAACTTATGCTCTATTCCTCTCGGATGGCTAGTTTTTGAGTTCTCCTTGTCCATTTCACCTTTATTGCTCTGTTCACTGGACCTTTTTCCCATCTTTCTCCCTTTCTCTCCCATCTTTTCTGCCTCTTTCTCCAATGCACTATCCGCATTAACCCCGTATCCTTTCAATTCATTCGTCCGCTTCACCCTCCCTTGCTTTTGTTGCACCACGTGCCATGCTTCATGGGGTAGATGTTTTTCTTGTCCTGGTGCTAGATGAATATCAGTTCCTTGGGTATAAGCAAAAGCTTGTAATTGTGCTGGTTTCGGTGAATTATAATGAACCTTGACACGATCTAAGGAGTAGCCTGATATATTTTCTACTCCTGCTTTGAGATTATCTGGTAAACCTGTTCGGTTGGGGATTTCTGCCACTTTTGCTTGAATGGGTAGAGAAGAATTTTCCTGAGTGGGATCGCCTAATCTTGCCAACCTCTGGATAGGGGTAATCGCCGATGACAAATCCTTATATATCTCCGCAACCTTCAACTTAGGCTGTCGACTAAAGCCTATATTTGGCGGTGGAGGAGCCATCAAACCCACTCCCTTACTTGGTTCTGATGGCGAGGGCGGTTTATTGGTTTCTTCCTTCTCGGATGACCTTGCCCTGATGCTGTCCCATTTCCTGATATTATCAGTTATGTCCGTGCTTTGAGGTATTCTGTATCCCTCCTCGCCCTGCACTGGCAATTCCTTTTTCTCTAGCATGACAAACGGTCTTGGTTTTAAAATGCTGTCACTCTTAGCGGGTGCATTGGCAGGATGCCAAGAAGAGGTAAGGGTTTTGTCGGCTGTTGTAGAAATCATGCCAAACTTTTTCCTCCGAAGAATAGGAATTATTATCGACTTATTTATTTATGCGAAGCTATTGAAAGGTGTGGCAACAAAACTGACTGTAAAAAGTGTCAATTTGTTGCGCTTCCTAACAACTATTAAGAATCCAGGGTGTTTAAACCCCTGGAAAACTAATTTACACCACTTTGCGCACAGCTGCCGCAGCGTCAGGATGAATACCCAGACGAGTAAAGTTAATACGGCCTTTGCCATCGATTTCACGAACTTTGACCACGACTTCATCCCCTACAGCGACTTCGTCTTCGACTTTCCCAACACGTCTATCGGCCAACTGAGAAATATGAATCATCCCTTCCTTTCCTGGGAAGATTTCCACAAATGCCCCAATAGGGATAATACGAGTGACACGACCTAAATAAACTTCCCCTTCGTTGAGTTTACGAGTCATGTTAAAGATAATGTCTCTGGCTTTTTCTGCTTTCTTAGCCTGAATAGCTGCAATAGTAACAGTGCCATCATCGGCAATGTCTATTTTCGAGCCAGTTTGCTCTGTGATCCCCTTAATGGTTTTCCCTCCTGGCCCGATAATGAGACCAATCATGTCGGGATCGATCTTCATGGTCAAGAGACGAGGGGCAAAAGGAGAAAGGCTTGGACGAGGTTCCTCGATGGTTGCCAGCATTTTCTCTAGAATGTGTAAACGGGCTGGTAGAGCCTGTTCAATGGCTTGGGCCACCACTGCCATAGAGAGTCCTGTAATTTTCATATCCATTTGTAAGGCAGTAATACCGCTATCGGTTCCTGCTACCTTAAAGTCCATATCTCCCAAAAAGTCTTCAATGCCTTGAATATCAGTCAGGATACGAACTTCTTTATCCTCTCGAATCAATCCCATCGCTGCCCCACTGACGGGTTTAGTAATGGGAACCCCTGCATCCATTAATGCTAAGGTCGAACCACAAACCGAGCCCATAGAAGTTGAGCCATTAGAGGACACCACTTCTGAAACCACCCTCACCACATAAGGAAAATCCTCTTGCGCTGGTAATACAGGGGTAATAGCCCGTTCTGCCAAGGCCCCGTGACCAATTTCTCGGCGACCAGGAGAGCGGAGGGGTTTGGTTTCTCCTACAGAGAAAGGAGGGAAATTATAATGATGGAGATAGCGTTTTTCGTCTTCAGGATGAAGATCGTCTCCGAGGTCTTGGGCATCTCCTGGTGTTCCTAAAGTTGCTAAGGAGAACACTTGGGTCAGTCCTCTAGTAAACAGTGCGCTACCATGTACCCTTGGAGGCAACAAGCCCACACGACAGGAAATGGGACGGACTTCATCTAGTTTTCGGCCATCCACGCGAATCCCCTCTTCAACTATTTGGGAGCGCATGAGTTTTTTGGTTAAGCTTTTATATAGATTACCCACTGCCTTTGAATCTTCGCTGGTAGCTGTTTTGATGGGATCTTCTTCTGGTAATTCAGCGATCGCTGTTTCAATTTCTGTTTCTTTAATGTTATCGAGAGCTTCATCTCGTCCTGCTTTGCCGAGATCGTATTGAACTAAGACCTTTTTGATGGAGTCGGCTGCACGATCGCTGATAAATTTTTCTAGGGCTTCATCAACACTTGGGGGTTCAGCTTTGACTAAGGTCATCCCTAATTCTTCCATGATTTCTTCCTGGGCCCCGATCAAGTCTCGGACAGCTTCGTAACCGAAATCAATGGCTTCGATAATGTCTTGTTCAGGCAGTTGGTTAGCCCCTGCTTCGACCATTACTACTCCATCTGGACTGCCAGCCACTACCAGGTCAAGATCACCATTTTCCACTTCTCGATAGGTGGGATTGATAATAAAGTCGTCTCCCACTAAACCAACCCTAACGGCTGCCATCGGTCCATAAAAGGGAATATTGGCTTGAATGACGGCAATGGAAGAGCCCGTCACTGCTAGAACGTCTGGGGGAACTTCTTCGTCCATAGAAAGGGTGGTAGCAATGATTTGAATATCATTGCGAAACCAATGGGGAAATAGGGGACGTAAGGGACGATCTATCAGGCGACTGATAAGGATTGCCCTTTCTGGAGGGCGCCCTTCTCGTCTTAAAAAGCCCCCTGGTATGCGCCCTGCGGCGTAAAGTCTCTCTTCATAATCCACGGTCAAGGGTAAAAAGTCGATGCCCTCTCTGCCTTTTGTTGTTGTTGCTGTCACCAAAACAGCCGTATCTCCTGACTGAATCAAGACTGCCCCGTCAGCTTGGGGGGCTAACAATCCTAGCTTTAGCCGAATATCTCTTCCGTCGAACGATATTGACTTGTCAAACTCTTGCATGTAGCGTTGGTTCCTTTTCTCTTATCACGTTTCTCTTTCTGTCGCAATCCTAACATTTTTGAGGAACCTGATGCGATGGTTTAGCAGTTTTCTTACTCTGAATTGACCGAAAAAAAGGGTTCCAAGCCTGCTCTTTCAAGGGGATGAAAAGCGGTCCAGGGATGGCGAGGTTTCCTCGCCATATCCAATCGACCAAGACAAAAAGAATTTTCCTTGTTTCAAGTCTCTCCTTCTTCAACTGAGATTTTTATGGGTGAAGGGTTTGGCATTGTCCCCAGAATAGGTAGCGGCAATGTGTCCATCTCCTGTCACTTGGTATTTATAGGTTACGAGCCCTTCTAACCCTACTGGCCCTCTGGGGGGCATTTTTTGGGTACTAATGCCTACTTCTGCACCGAAACCGTAGCGAAATCCATCGGCAAAGCGGGTTGAACAGTTATGATAGACTCCTGCTGCATCAACTTGATTCATAAATATTTCTGCACTCTTTTTATCTTCGCTCACAATAGCATCTGTATGTTTTGAACCATAAACATTGATATGAGCAATGGCTTCTTCTAAGGATTTGACAGTTTTAATGGATAGGATCAAATCACTGTATTCTGTTTTCCAGTCTTCTTCAGTTGCTGCCTCAATCTCTATGTAATTCTGCGTTAATTCATCTCCTTTTAATTGAATATTATATTCCCTTGCTTTCTCAGCAATTTTGGGTAAAAATTCAGCAGCGATATCTTGATGAACTAATAAGGTTTCGATGGCATTACAGGCAGCAGGATATTGAGTTTTAGCATCTACTGTGATAGAAGTAGCTTTTTCCAAGTTGGCCTTTTTATCAACATATAAATGACAAATTCCATCCGCATGACCTAGTACATTAATGTTGGTATTTTGTTGAATAAATCTCACAAAATCATTCGATCCTCTGGGAATAATTAAGTCAATATATTCTTCTAAGTCTAATAGAGTTCTAATCTCTTCACGGGTAGTCAATAATTGCACTACATCAGGACTGACTTTAGTGTTTATTAGGGCTTTTTGGATAATTTTCACTAAAGTTTGACAGGATTTAGTGGCTTCTCTGCCGCCTTTTAAAATGACTCCATTTCCTGATTTTATGGCTAAACTTGTAATTTGAATCAAGGCTTCTGGACGGGCTTCAAAAATTATCCCTAATACCCCTAAAGGACAACTTACTCGTTTTAAGATTAGATTTTCATCTAACTCTCGATCAATAGAAATATGACCAATAGGATCTGCTAAATAAATGACATCTTTTACTCCTTTAATCGTTGCCTCCAGTTTTGTTTTCCCTAACTTTAAACGGTTGTATAAAGGTGTGGATATTCCTTCTCTTTCTGCGGTTTCACAATCGATTTTATTAGCTTTAATAATTTCTTCTGAATCCGTTGCTAAAGCTTGGGCAATCGCTCCTAATGCTTGATTGCGATCTTCGTGGGAAAGCCCTGCCAATTTTCGGGCTGCTTCCCTAGTTTTTTCAGCTATTTCCGTTACTGATAAGGATTGAGTTTCAGTGTTCATAATAAATAATTACCTGCTTTTTAGAATTAAGAATTTATAAGCGCTCCTCATTCTAAATTCTTAATTCTACATTCTACATTTTATTCTGGTTCAATCCCCGAACCCACCGGAGCGATCGCATCTAGTTTTAATTCTGGATGATCTACGTTCACCTGTTGCAGTCCCCATTCATTTTTAAACAGTAAAACCGGACGGCCCCAGTTATCTTTGACGGTAATCGTATTAAAAATTCGCCCTGCTTTTTCTAAGGCTGTCCAGCCTCCTTTGACCCAACGAGCTAAACTATAAGGTAAGGGTTCTAAGCTGGTTTCTACCCCATATTCACTCAACATCCGAAACTGGACCACTTCAAATTGTAATTGTCCCACGGCTGCTAAAATAGGGTCACGTTTGAAGTCATCGGTAGAATACATAATTTGTATTGCACCTTCTTCTCTCAATTCGTTAATTCCTTTTTGAAACTGTTTAAATTTAGAGGGGTTGGGATTCTTGATGTAGGAAAACATCTCAGGCGAAAAACAGGGAATGCCTTCGTATTCTAATTTTTTACCGTTATAAATAGTGTCCCCAATGGCAAACACACCAGGGTTATTTAACCCAATTACATCTCCTCCATAAGCTTCTTCGATCGAGGCGCGATCCTGGGCAAAAAGTTTCTGAGGACGGGATAAACGGACAGTTTTCCCAGTTCTAGCATGACTGACGGTCATATCCTTCTCAAATTTTCCAGTACACACTCGTACAAAGGCGACACGATCTCGGTGTTTGGGGTCCATATTGGCCTGTAGTTTGAAAACAAACCCACTAAACTCAGGATGGGTGGGATCCACTACTCCAACGGAAGAGTTACGGCCTTCAGGGCGTAAGGCGTATTCCAAAAATGCTTCTAAGAAAAGTTGCACCCCAAAGTTGGTCATTGCCGAACCGAAGAAAATAGGGGTCATTTTTCCTGTATGAACCTCCTCTAAGTTTAGATCATCTCCTAACTCTTCTAATATTTCTAAGTCCTCTTTAAATTGATAATAAAGCTCTTGTTCGAGATATTCTTCAATTTTGGGATCGCCGAGCTTAATCACATCTTCTTGAGCCTGTTGAGAGCCGTGGGAGCGACGTTCAAATAGGTGTATAGCTTTTTGACGACGACTGTAAACCCCTTTAAAGCGATCGCCCATACCAATAGGCCAGTTAACCGCATAGGTTTTTAGCCCCAATTCCTGTTCAATCTCATCTAATAATTCTAGGGGTTCGCGTCCGGGACGATCCATTTTATTGACAAAGGTGAAGATAGGGAGTCCCCTGAGACGACAGACTTCAAACAGTTTTCGAGTTTGGGGTTCTAATCCTTTGGCTGCGTCGATCAACATGACGGCATTATCAGCAGCCGCTAGGGTGCGATAGGTATCTTCACTAAAGTCTTGGTGTCCTGGAGTATCTAATAGGTTAATTTGGAAGTTACGATAGGCAAATTGTAGGACAGTGGAGGTAATAGAAATCCCTCTTTGTTTTTCCATTTCCATCCAGTCAGAGGTGGCTTTCCGTTGATCTCGTCTGGCTTTGACAGCACCAGCTTGGTGAATAGCTCCTCCATAGAGTAATAATTTTTCAGTGAGGGTGGTTTTTCCTGCGTCGGGGTGAGAGATGATAGCAAAGTTACGTCGTTTTTGTACGGCTTCAAGTATTTCTCTTTCTATTTCATGAGACATAGACAATCAGGTTATGATTTTTACATATTTAGCTCGTATGTTCTTTAATTATAGCTAAGTTTCCTCTTCTGTCCTAAATTCTTAGCTCAGAGCAAGTTGCAACAACTATCACTAATATTAGACATCGTTGATTAGTTGATTTCTTTTTAAGAATCATCTCAGTTTTATATTTTAATTTATTACTTTGATAATTAAGCTTAAAGTTTAAAATTGTGCCTTCTTCTGACCAGATATTACTTTTAATGTCTTCTCAAGCAAATATGTAAGAATATTGATTATCAAAAGCAGACTTAATAAATTCTCTTTCATCTTTAGAAAACGCTTCTATTAAAGAAGATTCAAATCTAAACAATTTAAAGCTATTTCCATCAATTACGATACTTTCATAGTGATTTTGCTTTGATTTCAATATGATTGGAAGATGGAATTCTTGGTTTTTATAAAATCTTACAACTGCAGTTTCACGAATCCCATTTTTTAGATTACTATGATTTTCAATCAATAAGTCTAACACAATTCTTTTCTCATTTATAGCATTACTATTTTTAGCAACAATCTTTGCAAACTCACTGAGTTTTTCTTCTACTTCTGTTAGCTTTTTAACTTGACTAGATTCTGGCTCATAATTCTTCTTCTCGTTCCTAATCTGACCTATTGCTTTTGTTATTGACTCATTTATTTGATTAATAGATTCCTCTTCTAATGAACTGATCTTCATCCTTATTTCATTTATTCTTTGATCAGATTATCCCATTTCTGGTATTTTTATTTTTAATACTTATTCTAATAAAATTTCAATATTTATTCTTAATTACCATATCACAGAACCTGTTATTTCCTCATATTTATATTCAATTTCATCTAGAGTTTGAATAATAGTTTTATCGGGTCGCATTTCTAATGCTTGTGTTGCAACATTCAAATTAGGTCTTTCAGACCAAGCTTGATAAGCGGGAAAAATAACAGCCAATGTTGTGGCAAGAGTTGCAACAATTCCTAATACTCCTTTCCAGCTATTGAGTAGTTGCTTAAAATTGGGCCGGTAATTTTTTTCCCATCGTAATGATAATGAGCAGGCACAACAATTCTATGGTCTTCTTCTTTGTGTAATAGAGTCATGATAACAACCCTCTTTCCACAAGTAACCCTGCCATTATCATAAGTTTTTATCCTGTGTAGGAGTTAACAATCGTTACCAATTTTAATGTCAATTTTCCCCTAGATTAAAACGATTTTAATTGCGGCTTCATATATAAGAAAAACTTTTCAATACTATTAATAAAACTAATCACAGGGTCTTGACGGATTCTTAAGATTTGTTGTAATCTTCTATAGTAATTAGACTATGATTAAAATAAAACAAATAGAATTTAGTCTATAACGCTATCAGCAACAGACTTCTAGCTGTATCGGGGGTCGAAGCCTGGGATTCATCAGAGTCTTAACCCTTTACCCCCTTATCTACTAATCAATCGTTGTCTGTAAATTTACGGGAATGTCTCAGCAAAAGACATTGCCATATGCAATCATAACTTGACTGAAATTTAACAATTACTTATGCAAATAACCAATCGTATACATTTTAGAAATGTCAGGGGGGACATATTTGGCGGGGTAACCGCAGCAGTAATCGCCCTTCCCATGGCCCTTGCCTTCGGGGTTGCTTCTGGTGCAGGTCCTGCTGCGGGTTTATGGGGTGCAGTCTTAATCGGATTTTTCGCCGCTTTATTTGGTGGAACCCCCACTCTAATCTCCGAACCCACCGGACCAATGACGGTGGTAATGACAGCAGTGATCACAACCCTAACCGCAAATAACCCTGAAAACGGACTAGCAATGGCTTTTACCGTGGTCATGATAGCAGGGATCTTTCAAATTATTCTCGGTGCACTGAAACTGGGTAAATATATTACTTTAATGCCCTATACGGTAATTTCTGGCTTCATGTCAGGTATTGGGCTCATCCTGATTATTTTACAATTCGGTCCATTATTGGGGACGAGCAACCCGAAAGGGGGAGTTATTGCTGCTCTACAAAATGCTCCAACCGTATTGAGTAATCTCAATCTCAACATGGGCGAAGCTATTTTAGGCTTATTAGCAGTAGCGGTGTTATTTTTAATGCCCTCAAAACTGAAGAAATTTGTACCTCCTCAGTTAGTTGCTTTAATTGGTTGTACTTTAATCTCAGTTTTCTTCTTTGCCAATGCTGAAATTAAGACCATTCCTGAGTTTAGTGCTGGACTTCCCTCTTTAGTCATGCCTACCTTCACTCTAGATCAAGTGCAAATCATGATTGTCGATGGTTTAGTGTTAGGGATGTTAGGCTGTATTGACGCATTATTAACTGCAGTTATCGCTGATAGTTTAACCCAAACCCAACATAACTCTGATAAAGAATTAATTGGTCAAGGGATTGGTAACTTAGTCTCTGGTTTATGCGGAGGTTTACCCGGTGCCGGTGCCACCATGGGAACCGTTGTCAATATACAAGCTGGTGGGCGCACAGCTTTATCCGGTCTATCTCGTGCTTTCATCTTATTGGTTGTGGTACTTTGGGCCGCACCTTTAACCCAAAATATTCCTTTAGCAGTATTAGCGGGGATTGCCTTTAAAGTGGGTATCGACATTATTGACTGGAAGTTTCTCAGACGAGCCCATCTCCTTTCTTGGAAAGCCGCAGCCATTATGTATGGCGTAATGTTGCTTACAGTATTCTACGACTTGATAACCGCCGTTGGTTTAGGGGTATTCGTTGCCAACGTTTTAACCATTCAAAAATTAGCCAATATTCAAGCCGATCGCGTCAAGGCCATTGACACCCATGAAGATGAGCGTCTGGCTACCCAAGAAGCTAAAAACCTGATGAAAGAAGCCAAGGGCTGCATCTTATTACTAGACTTAGCAGGTCCTATGAGTTTTGGTGCTTCTAAAGCCATTACCCAACGTCAGAACATCTTAGATAATTACAAGATGTTGGTCATCGATCTCACCCATGTCCCCTTATTGGGCGTAACCGCTACCTTAGCCCTTGAGAAAACCATCGATGACGCTTATGCTAAAGGTTTAGAAGTCTTCATCGTCGGTGGTGAAGGAAAACTTAAAGAAAGACTGCAAAAATTCAATATCTTGGATCGGGTTCCTCATCAAAACCGTCTTAAAACCCGTGTTGCAGCTTTACAAGTAGCCGTTGCCAGTCTTAATGGATATACCATCGACCAAATTCAAAAAACGATGGGAATCAATAGTGATCATTTCCCTGAAGACAATACCAACCCCAGTAATGGCGTTGCTTACGGCGATCCTATTTCCAAGTAGAGAAGGCAGAGGGAATGAAGAATGTGGAAACATAACTATTCTATATTCTAGCTCCCTCTCCATCTTCGCAAAACAGTTGTCCACTTAGTCAAAAATTATGCTCATTAGTCCACCTATTCCACTTTTAGCAACAGAAACAACAGCCAATTATGGCCCAATGATTTTAGCGGGTGTTTTACTAAGTTTGATTGTTATTTATCTAGCCAGTAAGTTAGGGGGAGAAATATCGAGATCCCTTAACTTACCCCCCGTTTTAGGAGAATTAGTCGGGGGTGTGGTTGTTGGGGCTTCAGCCTTACATTTATTAGTCTTTCCCGAAAGTGGTGCGACTGCCACAGACTCAGTATTGATGAGTGCCTTACAATTCGTGGGAGGATTAACTCCAGAAGCCCTTCCTGAAGTTTTTAATACCCAAAGTGAAGTGATTTCTGTTTTAGCAGAAATTGGGGTGATTATTTTACTGTTTGAAATTGGTTTAGAATCAGATATCAGAGAGTTAAAGGAAGTGGGCTATCAAGCTGCTATTGTGGCAGTTGTGGGTGTGGTTGCTCCTTTTACTGCTGGTACTGTGGGCTTGATGTTATTGTTTAATGTGCCTACCATTCCTGCTATTTTCGCCGGTGCAGCCTTAACCGCTACCAGTATCGGTATTACCTCCAAGGTTTTGTCAGAGTTAGGCTATTTAAAATCAAAAGAAGGACAAATCATTGTTGGTGCAGCCGTTATTGATGATGTATTAGGAATTATCGTCTTAGCAGTTGTTGCCAGTTTAGCCAAAACAGGAACCGTCGATGTGGTTAATGTCATCTATTTGATTGTCAGTGCCACCGTCTTTTTATTAGGTTCTATTTTCTTAGGTAAATTCTTTAATAAGTCTTTCGTAGCTGTTTCTGAATTGCTACAAACCCGTGGAAAGTTAGTCATTCCTGCTTTGATTTTTGCCTTCTTTATGGCGTTTTTGGCCAATGTAATTCAACTAGAAGCTATCTTAGGAGCGTTTGCTGCTGGTTTAGTGTTAGATGAAACCGATAAGCGCAAAGAATTAGATCAACAAGTCATCCCTATTGCCGATATTTTAGTTCCCATTTTCTTTGTCAGTGTAGGAGCAAAAGTCGATTTAGGGGTACTTAACCCCTTTGTTCCCGAAAATAGAGAAGGTTTAATCATCGCTACCTTTTTAATTGTTGTTGCTATCATCGGTAAGCTCATTACAGGATGGACATTCACGGGACAAGAAAAAATTAATCGTTTAGCCATTGGTTTTGGAATGATTCCTAGGGGTGAAGTTGGCTTAGTATTCGCCGGTATTGGTTCAGCCAGTGGTGTCTTAAGTCAATCTTTAGAAGCAGCTATTATTGTGATGGTGATTCTCACAACTTTCCTCGCACCACCTTTATTAAGATTTGCTTTTAAAGAACCTTCAGAAACGGCAGAAAAATTACAAAAGGCCGATATAGCTAATTAACAGCAAAAAAGGGACAAAATCTAGTTAATGATTGTCCCTTTTTGCCCATTGTCATGATATAATGATAAGCCAATAATGGTCGGAACAATAAAAATGGTAAAAAGAAACCCGTCTAAAAACAGGTTTAAAAATTTCATAATTGAAACAATTAAATTATTGAAAGATGATAATTTTATGATCGGTATTCACTTCGTTGAGAATGCCGTTTCTAAAATATTATCTGTTGCTTTAGTTATTGTTATTGGGGTTTCTTTATTTGATTTGACATTAGTATTGGTTAGAGATCTATTTACGGCTGAACCTGTGGGTTTTTTTAATAAAACTTTAATTGAGATTTTTGGCTTATTCCTTAATATATTGATTGCGTTAGAACTATTAGAAAATATTACCGCTTATCTAAGAAAACATATTGTTCAGGTAGAGTTAGTTGTAGTAACTGCTCTGATTGCAGTAGCTAGAAAGATTATTATTTTTGATCCTTCAAAATATGCTAAAAATGATTTGATCGCCCTAGCTTTTGCTTGTCTAGCCTTAGCTGCTAGTTATGCAGTTATTAGATTTATTAATCAAAAGAATAACTGATCAGGGGGCAATATGAATCAAAATAAAGACTATGAACCACAATATTTATAAAGATTTATTTTATTGTCTAAGTTGCTGGTATGGTTGTATAAATAATCGTTTAATAGATGCTAAAATAGAAAAAAAAGAGGTTATAAAAATCAGAATAGAAAGCATTATTGAATTCATAGTATCTTAATTAGCGATCGTTGTATCATTGATTAATCCCGCTTATTGGGAAGGTACTTTTTTCCTAATTATTCCTTTATACCTAATATTGTCAATGACTATTATGTTAGAAGCTTTTATTTTTGCCACTATTTTATTAGGATTTTTTGGTATTATCTTAAAAAAAAATGTGATGATGAAAATTATTGCTATGGATGTCATGAGTACAGGAGTGATTGCTTATTATGTATTAGTAGCTTCACGAAGTGGCTTTTTCACACCCATTATCAATAATGATCTTGAAAACAATAATTATGCAGATCCTGTTCCCCAAGCAGTAATTTTAACCGCCATTGTGATCGGCTTTTCTATTCAAGCTCTAATGTTAGTAGGAGCCATGAAACTAGCCCAAAATAATCCTACATTAGAAACCAATGAAATTGAAAAAAATAATACACCTTGAAAAAATTACGTTTGGGCTTAATATCATTAAGCCCCTAAATAATATTAAGCCCCTTAATAGATGATACCCTCTGATGAAAGCCCTAACAATTATTTGGATAACCTTACCTTTATTTATTGGATTTAGTATTTATTTACTTCCCAAAATTGCTCGCTACCTAGCTTTAGGAGTAGCCATTTTTTCCTTGGGTTATGCTTTAACAGTATTCAACCTACCTTCATCTCTAGATATTAACCTACTGGATAACTTTGGGGTAATTCTCTTAATTGATAACTTAAGTGGTTTTTTTATTCTGACGAATGCCCTAGTCACCTTAGCCGTGCTTTTTTACTGTTGGCAAAGTGACAAAACAGCCTTTTTCTATACTCAAATCATTATCCTACACGGGAGCGTCAATTCCGCCTTTATTTGTGCTGACTTTCTCAGTTTATATGTCGCTTTAGAAGTGATCAGTATTGCCGCATTTTTACTGATTGCCTATCCAAGAAGCGATCGCTCGATTTGGGTAGCCTTGCGTTATCTGTTTGTCAGCAACACTGCCATGTTATTTTACTTGGTTGGCACAATATTAGTGTACCAGTCCCATAATTCTTTTAGCTTTTCAGGGTTAGAAGGCTCTCCCCCAGAAGCCATCGCCTTTATTTTTCTGGGACTATTGGCTAAAGGAGGTATATTTGTATCAGGTTTATGGCTACCCTTAACCCATTCTGAGTCAGAAACCCCTGTATCGGCAATGTTATCGGGGGTGGTGGTGAAAGCGGGAGTATATCCCCTCATTCGCTGCGCATTAATGGTGAGTGAAGTTGATCCCATTGTGCGTTTGTTTGGGGTGGCAACCGCCTTATTAGGGGTGAGTTATGCAGTATTTGAGAAAGATAGTAAACGGATGTTAGCCTTTCATACCGTTTCCCAGTTAGGCTTTATTTTAGCGGCCCCAGAGGTAGGTGGCTTTTATGCTTTGACTCATGGATTAGTGAAGTCTTCTTTATTTTTAATAGCAGGAGTTTTACCCAGTCGTAACCTCAAAGAGTTAAAACATTTACCTATTTATACACCGGTTTGGATCGCTTTAGTGATGGCTAGTTTTTCCATTTCAGGGTTTCCCTTATTATCAGGGTTTGGTGCCAAAGTTTTAACCATGAAAAATCTCTTACCTTGGCAAGTGATTGGCATGAATATTGCTGCACTAGGAACCTCTATATCCTTTGCTAAATTTATTTTTCTACCCCCTTCAAAAAAAGGAGAAGCTAACGTTAAATCAGGATTTTGGCCAGCGATAATTTTACTACTCAGTGGATTAATTATTGCCAATGGTATTTATTACGAAGCTTATACCATCAAAAACACAATTAAACCTTTAGTGACTATTTTTCTCGGATGGTTAGCCTATGGTGTTATTTTCCAGAAAGCGGTTGTCAAATTACCTCGTGTGGCCGAAGAGTTTGATCACTTGATGGGAGCTATGATTTTAATGTTAATGCTTATGTTTTGGTTGATACTTTTCCCAGATATCCAAATAATCTATAAATAGTAACACATGGAAATGTTTCAGATTTGTAACTGAGTAATAAAAAAAATGATTGCCTATTTAGACTTAATATTAAAACTAACCATTTGGTTTTTACTAACCTCTGATCTAAGTTTAGCCAATATTATTATTGGCATAACCATCTGTGTATTGTTACCCCGTCGCCTCACTTTACCAGGAAAGTTAAAAGACTGGTTTAGAGCCTTGGTAGAAGTTTTAATTGCTATTCCTCAAGCCTACTTTGAAGCCATAGAAATTATGTTATTTCCTCATAAAGAAGAAGCAATTAAAATGGAGAGAGTGAAACCCAAAAGAACCCCTGGACTGATTTTTTTAGATATTTTCATCATCACCTTTACCCCCAAAACCATTGTTCTCAAATACCATGAAGAAGGATGGTATGAAGTTCATCGTATTCGACGGAGGAAACAGTCATGAATTTAATTTTAATTATAATGATTTTAGCCTTACTAATTCCCATGTATGAAGCAGGGAAAGATAATGATACTTGGCAAAAAATGTTAGCCTTTGCTAGTATTTCCACAAAAACCTCCGTCATGATCTTGGTAATATCTGTCTTAAGAGATGATTGGATGATTGGTGTGGTTGGTGTTATTATTTTAAGTGTTGGTAACGCAGCTTTAATGTTACTGGCACAAATTTTAAAACGAATTAAAATCATACAAAGTTAACCCTTATTTTCAAAAACATAGCAAAAACCTATGATTAATTATTTAAGTTATTTTTGTATTGCCATTGGTCTCATTTTTTGGTTTTGGGGAACCTTTCCCTTAGTAAGCGATCGCTCAGTTTTATATAAACTTCATAGTTTGTCTGTAGCTGATACATTGGGATCAATGAGCATTATTTTTGGGCTGTTTTTAAAAATACCAAATGAGTGGCCACTCTTAATGTTAGCGATTATTTCCCTGGCTATTTGGAATACTGTTTTAGGTTATGTTTTAGCTTATTGTTCCAGTAGTGAAGAAATCAAAGAATAGTTCTATACTTTCCCTAAAAAATAACCACAATGAATGATACTTATCTCTATGTTATCACTGCCCTATTACCCCTCTCTGCTGCTTTAACCGTATTACAAGTAAACCCCTACCACGCTTTAGTTATTCGAGGAATTTTAGGGGCAGTTGCCGCCTTAGTTTATGGGATGTTTGGAGCAGCAGATGTTGCCTTAACCGAAGCATTAGTGGGGACAATGTTAGCTATCACCCTTTATGGGGTTGCTGTTCGTTCTTCGATGGTAATGCGCTTAGGAATCCTTGACAAGGAAACCAAAAAAGAAGAAAGTTTTCAACAATTAATAACTCAATTAAAAACAATTTTAAATAAATATCATCTTAGGCTAGAACTGGTATCTTATCAAGACAAACAAGCTTTAGATCAAGCTTTTAAGGATGAGGATATTCACGGAACTTGTCAAGTTAACTTAGACAGCGATGGCAACTATCATACCCTGACAAGAGTTCAAAGGCTTTATGAGATCATAAAACCAGAATTATCCCCCACTCTAATTACTTATTTTAACCCCTCAAATAGCAAGGAGAAACAGTCATGAAATGGGTTTATTTGATAGCAGGAGTTGCCCTTTATGTGAAAATGCTAGTTATGCCTAACCCCATAGCCGAGTTATGGGAGCCCTCCATCGTGGAAACGATTGTACAAGATAGCGGCGTTGCTAATGCAGTCTCAGGGATCATCTTTAGAAACCGCCTCTATGATACTGTTTTTGAGGTGGTTGTCTTTACCCTAGCGGTGATGGGTGTCAGATTTCTCATGGGCAATGAAAAGCCCTTAACCATGATTTATCAATTTAATGATCAGCCGTCAATTGTTTTAGCAAGATTAGGGGCAACCATTGCAGCCTTAGTTAGCATTGAACTAGCTATCAGGGGACATCTGAGCCCAGGAGGTGGATTTGCGGCAGGGGTTGCGGGAGGAACTGCTATTGGGCTTATTGCTATTACTTCCCCGTCTGAATGGATGCAAAACATTTATCAACGTTGGCGAGCAGCGACTTGGGAAAAAATCTCCGTGCTAATCTTCATTATTTTGGCAGTTATGACATTAATTGGTTTACAATTGCCCTATGGCGACATAGGAACTCTACTCAGTGGTGGCATGATTCCTCTTCTCAACATTTTAGTTGCCATTAAAGTTGCGTTAGGATCGTGGGCAGTAATTTTAATTTTTATTCGTTACCGAGGCTTATTATAAGCAACTTCTGTTAGGTGTTCAATCTGATCGTAAATGCGGTTTAGATACCCCAATTAAGCCGTCAGAATATGGATAAAATGTTAGCAAAGCTTAAAGTCAAACAGGGAGACTATAATGGTTATTGTAATTAACTAAGATTAACCTGAATGGAAGATTTGTTATCTATTTTACGTAGTAATCCTTTAGTTTCTTTTACCATTTTATTATTGGTTATTCTGACGTTACCTCCTATTTTTGAACGGATACGACTTCCTGGCTTAGTGGGGCTCTTATTTGCTGGTGTTATCTTAGGAGAAAATGGCTTATATCTATTAGATGCAGACTCAGAAAGTATTAAACTGTTTGCTGATATTGGTAAAATTTATCTCATGTTTGTGGCGGGGTTAGAAATAGATTTAGGTGAGTTCCGTAAAACAAAAGAACGCTCTTTAGTATTTGGTGCTTTAACTTTCTTTTTACCCCTCTTTATGGGTAGTTTAGTAGGAATAAATTTTGGATTTAGCTTAAATTCTTCTATTTTAATTGGCTCGTTATTAGCTTCCCATACTTTATTAGGATTTCCCATTATTCAACGATTAGGAATGGTGAAAAATGAGGGAGTTATGGTAACGGTAGGAGCGACTATTTTTACAGATATTGCAGCGTTATTAGTATTAGCGATTTCTGTTTCCATTCATAGAGGTAATTTCTCGGCTGCTAGTCTAGTGATTCAATTAGTTTCTTTAGGGATATATGCTTTAATTATTCTCTTTGGCTTTGACTGGTTAGGAAAAGAATATTTTAGACGTACTGGTGATGAAGAAAGTAATCAATTTTTGTTTGTTTTACTAGCTGTATTCTTAGCATCTATTGGCGCACAACTTATCAATATTGATAAAATTGTTGGAGCATTTTTAGCAGGATTAGCTGTTAATGATGTAGTGGGTGACGGTCCAGTAAAAGAAAAGGTAGAATTTGTGGGAGGGACTTTATTTATCCCTTTCTTTTTTGTTGGAATGGGGCTCTTGTTAGATATTCCTATTTTTTTCAAAACTCTTCAATTTGAACTGCCTTTAGTGATAGGAATTGTTGGGGGTTTAATCATAGCAAAATTAATCGCAGCAACGGCTGCAAAGCTTATTTATCAATATACTTGGGCTGAATCATTAACTATGTGGTCTTTATCTTTACCCCAAGTGGCTGCAACTTTAGCTGCTGCTTTAGCTGCTTACGAAATACAAAATGTAGCAGGGGAAAGATTAATCAATGAATCTGTTTTTAATAGTGTAATTGTCTTAATGTTAATTACCTCAATTTTAGGGCCTGTTTTAACAGCACAATTTGCTACAAAATTACCCTTACCTAAAACAAGAGAGAATGAAGACTATAGACATATAGGAAGTACCTTAGAGGAATGGTTGCCTCAATTAAAATCTGAAAGAGAAAATGATAATTTTACCATTGTTATCCCAATTTATAACCCCCGTACTCAAAGAGATTTAATTGAAATGGGTGCTTTATTAGCCAGAAAAGAATCAGGCATTATTGTTCCGGTTTCTATTGCTGCTGCTGGTGTTCATATGGATGATCCACAAGTTGAAGAAAACTTAAAAAGAAGTCAAAATTTATTAGATCGTGCTGGAGAAATTAGTCAACAATTTGAGGTTAATACTCAACCGATTATACGTATCGATGATGATATTGCTCAAGGAATTAGTCGTACAGCTAAAGAAAAAAAAGCTAGTCTTATTATTATGGGATGGAGAGAAAATATCGGGTTGAAAGCGCGACTATTTGGAACCATTTTGGATACAGTCTTTTGGTCTTCCCATTGTCCGGTTGCAGTGATGCGTTTATTCGATAATCCTACAAACTTGCGTCGGATTTTATTACCCGTTAAAAACTTAAGTAAAGCTACCTTAGAAACTATCAGATTTGCTAAACTTCTTGCTTATGCGAATCAAGGAAGTATTACCCTCTTACATATCTGCGATCGCCAAACTCCTCCCGAACAAATTAGAGACTTTAAAACCGCTTTATCTAACCTGATTACTGAATATGAATTTTCAGAAAAATGTAAAATAAAAATGATTGTTCACGACTCTCCACCACAAGTCATTATTCGTGCTTCTCATCAATTTGATCTGGTTATCTTAAGATCGTTTCGTCGTCGTACTGCTGGCGGTTTATCTGTTAGTGATATCACCACCGAAGTCTTGAAAAAATTAAGTTGTTCCTTAGTCTTATTTGGCCAACCCCATTCCTAATTAAAACCCATAAATGTCACAAAAAAAGCAGCCCTATCGCTATATTTTATTCAACAAACCCTATGGCGTACTATGTCAGTTTACAGATAATAGTAGTTCAGATAATCCTCGCCTCACCCTCAAAGATTATATTAAGGTTAAAGACGTTTATCCAGTGGGAAGATTGGATCTCGATAGTGAAGGTTTACTTTTGTTAACCAATGACGGGTTATTAAAACATCGCCTCTCTCATCGAAAATTCGCCCATCCTCGCACTTATTTAGTCCAAGTTGAACGGATACCTGATGATACCGCCTTAACTCGGTTACGTCAGGGCCTTCTTATTAAAGACTATCAAACCCGCCCGGCAAAGGTTAAATTATTGGAGCATCCTCCTTCCCTTCCTTCCCGTGATCCTCCCATACGTTATCGCAAAACGGTTCCTACTAGCTGGTTAGAAATGACGTTAACAGAAGGAAGAAACAGGCAAGTGAGACGGATGACGGCGGCGGTAGGTTATCCAACCCTAAGACTGATTAGAATCGCCATAGGAGTACAAAAAGGACAACAAATAAGGAATTTGAGGTTAGAGGGATTAAACTCTGGTGAATGGCGAGAATTAAGCCATTCTGAGTTACAAAAAATCAACTCTAGTATTTAGATAGTTCATAAAAATATAGTCAATCAGAATGTAGAATGCGCGAATGCGCGAATGCGCAAATTTATAATTACCTCCACCTCAAGTTGGAGGCTTGAAACAAGGAAAATTATCAAAAACAATTGGGTCTAATTAATAAAGATAGATTTTAGATTTATTAAATTATTATTTAATATTCTAGTGCTTTGAAGACAAACCATAGGAAAAGCAAAGAAAGCTGTGCTATGGTTGATTCACTAACAAAGCGATCGCTAATTGAAACCCATCTAGAGAAAACAGGAAAACCTGGAGCTTATGAGAACTAAAAACGCTGTATTGTCAAAATTATCTCAATTTAAACAGCTTAAAAAAATTGCCTTATTGGTGATTAGTTGTCTATTTATTTTGCTCTCAAATGTAGTTATTACTCAAGGCATATTTCCAGTCAATGCTCAAAGTGCATCTCCCTTTTACTGGGAATTTATTAATGTTGATATTGACGTACAAAATAATGGGGATATGTTGGTACAAGAAACCCAGAAATATGTTTTTACCAAAGCTCATTCTAATCGTCGTTATCGTTATATACCTTTGGATAAAGTTGATGATCTTACTGATGTTTCTGTAACAGAAAATGGACTAAAGTTACCTCATACTACTAAAAAAGAAAATAATCAGATCATTATTGAATGGCGGCATGATCTAAATCCACCAGAATCTCATACATTTCTCATTAATTATCGGGTGATTGGTGGTCTACACATGGATAAGAGGTCTAATCTTAATCAAGTTTATTGGAAGGCCATTTTTAAAGATAGACAAGTGCTAATTAGAGATTCAGAAGTTAAGGTTAAATTACCTCCAGAATTAGCTGGCAAAATTACTGATTTTAAAAGTTTTGGGGTGCCAGCACAAGCATATTTAGAAAACGATAGAACTGTTAAATTTGTTTCTAGTTACTACATTCAACCCCAAGAAGAGATTGAAGTCCAAGTTAGTTTTCCTGATGATATTTTGAATTTACCTCTCCCTGCTTGGCAATCTCCTATTAAACCTTTAATTGATATAGTTTCTGGTTTTGCATATTTTCTAGCGCATAGTGCGGCCTCATTGTTTTGGATCTTTTTCTTCTTCATGATTCTGTTTGGTAGAGGTAGTCGTGGTGGCTATAGTGGCGGTGGCTATAGTGGCGGTGGCTATAGTGGTGGTAGCGATAGTGGAGGCGGCGGCGGTGGAGGCGGAGGTGGAGGCGGCGGCGGTGGAGGCGGCGGCGGCGGAGGTGGAGGCGGCGGCGGCGGAGGTGGAGGCGGCGGCGGCGGCGGCGGTGGTGGTTAATAATAATCTTCCATCACTGAATATCCTTATTCTGCAACTGTTGCTTTAAAGAAGAAAACACCTCTATTTCTTTGTCTCTTACTTTCCCTGTTCTTTTGAATGAGAAGAGTTTGGCCAAACCTGTTTTTTTTCGATTTGTTGTACTTCTTGAGGAGGGGAAGTTCTCTCATCCATAAAATAGATTTCGATACTTTCTAACTGTTGATTCTCAGGGTGTTTCCTATTCCATTCCTGAGTTAAATAATTGACAAAATGGGGATAGAGTTTATTGCCGATCGCCCGATTCAAATTGATATAATAAACTCGCCACTGAATGGTTTGATACCAGTTTTGTCGTTGTTTTAAGGTGGGTTTTTCCCAGGTGATGGGACTGTTTTTATCCAAAAGATTAATCTCCGTTCCATCTTTTAATTTTCCAATCATAACGTGCCATCCATCATCTCTAGGAGGAGCCGGTGCAAAAATACTCCAAGATTGATCAAGACGGGTTAGATAACCCAGAACATTTATTCTTTGAAAGGTTCTCCGATTAAGAAAATGATGAGTCGCAGAAATCCAGTCTTTCTTAGTATTATTCCGATAGTTACGATCGCGCGCTACAGTTTGATCAACAAAACCTTTTAAATTCCACACTATAGTTAATAATAACAACCATAATACTATCAAATTAAAGGGTAAAGAGGACTCAACTTTTAAAGGACGAAACTTAAACGGTTTGGTAAATGTACCCGCTACCTTACGATTAGAAGCAATGGTTTCATAAAATTTTGTACCTGGTTTCATCACCGGCGGCCAACGTAATAAAGATTCTAGAAAAAAGAGTATGGGAGAAAGACTAACTACATAAGCGATCGCTTCAAATTTGTAATGACGTTTTTCTTCCCAATCAACCACAACCCAAGAATTTTTTTCTAACATATCCTCATAGATTGATGGATGATCTTGTGCCATTAATAATGGCGTTCCAGGTAAGATTAATAAGGTACGAATTCCATGAACAACTTTTTTACAAAATCCACAATCTTTATCATAATAAATAGTTAGGCCTTGTCGGGGTTTAGTTGTTATCTTTGCTTGGGCACTATCCCAAATTTCTGTAGGCAATAAAGTTAACCAATTAACAATACTAAGATAACTTAAAACCCCAATAGAAAAACATAATTCAAATCCAATATGTAAGAGTATAAAAGAAACAATTGCCAAACAACGAAGGAAACTTGTTTTAATAGGAATAAAAATTAATAAAGGTCCCACCCATTCAAAAATTAACGCTCCAAAGGTTAATATTTGTAAAATTGGCAGGGGAAACCCTAAGAGAAAATGACCAAATGCAGTGGCATATTGATCAAAATGAAGAGAATAATAAACAGCATCCCCATCGGGCCACCAAAGTTCGCTTTTTGTTTTATAAGCTGCTGACCAGGTATAAATGAATATGAGTTGTATAATGAAGGCAAAAGTAGCCACATTCATGACTCGTTTAGGTAACGGTTTCGGGTTAGAATTTAAGGCACTATCAATCGAATAAGCGCAACCTAATGGTAAGAACATTGCCCAAAATAACATCGCTCTTAAAACATCATCTCCTGCAAGAATAAGGGCAGGGTTACGATTTTGTAGAGATATATTTAATGCCCAAACAGCAATAATAGCTAGTCTAGTTCGATAACCAACTAATAAACTAAAGCTGAGAATAAAGGCAATTAAAAATAAAAAAAATTGAAAAAATAGACTACCGTTCAATAAATGAAACGACCAATACCAAGGACGGAGTAAAGAGTTTTGTGCTGGTTGAAGGGCAATAAAAGAAGCAAACAAATTGGAATGCAACGCTTCTCTAGGCAAAAGACCTTGATCGGTATAATGGGCGTAAATCCCTTGAAATCGGCTGAATAAATCAGCCATTACAATTAAGGCTAAACCGATTCTAAAAATAGCTAAAGATCGTAAATCTAAGCCAAAAATGCTGGTCAGTTTTGATATTTGTTTTTGATTCATATTTATTGATTAAAAAATCGATGGTTTATTATTCATTGATAATTTCTTTTAAAACAGGTTTCAATTGTTCTGCTAATTGTTCTGATCTTAGTTTTCTTGCTTCAAATACTAAATGATGATGAGTGTCAGCAAATAAACTAGAATCTGTCTTTAAATTGTAGTCATTTTTATCATAAACAAGAGGAGCAATTTGGCTCAATTTTTTGCTGATCTTTTCCATATTAGCAACTGTTTTTTCATCTCTACTGGCATACACCCAAGGTAAAGATAAGACCAAAGTTGCATCTTTGTTTTCTACCTCTTGACGAAACTGTTTAATTCGTCGAAAAGCATGGGGAGAGATCGATTTATTAATTTTCCATTGCCACCATTTTCCCTGACGATATTTAACCGTACTAGGATCACCTCTTTGGGTTAAGGGTTCAGAATAGTAACCAGTAAAACGACCTTTTTCTACCAAGTCTACGCTTGATTTTGTCACCGCTCTTAGGGTGGGAACCCCTTGCATCCAAATTGTTTCTATTAGAGTCTGAGGAGGAACACCCCCTAATCCGGGTCTTCCTGTAGCAATGCCAAAGGGTGCAGAACGGTCCAGCAAACCATCTTCATCGAGTAAGATGAGGTCTTCAGGAATTAAAAGCACAATGTCCCCCGGACGGACCGCTTTGAGAATGCTGGGTAAGATCACATTGAGTCCGACCGGTCCATCGAGTCCCATATTCAGCACCGGAATCCCTAGTTTTTCTTCTAAAACTTGAGAATTGAGGGAATGATGCGCTCCTGAACCACCTAAAATGATTAATCTGGGAGATTCTTTCACTTGCGCTGCTAGGGATATTTTTTCAAAATACATTCCCCGTAGCCAGCTTAATTCTCCACCATAATAGACATTATAGATAAATCCCAATGACCAAGCTGCACCGACGGCGATCGCCCAAGGGGCTAGTTTTAAAAGTTTCTGCATAATTCTCTAACATGGTATAACATTGTCTCAGTTTAGCTAATCAAAGCCATGGATTAAAAATGATTAAGGATAAATTATCTTGGTTTATTATAGGTGCTGGTGTGCTATTTTCTCTCTATTTACTGACACAAGTTCCAGAGGGAGTTTATTTTAGTGGAGATGGTGGACTTAAGGCTTTATTGGCGCAACAATTAGGAGAGGGAAATATTCGTATTGATTTAATTCCCCCGGATTATGAGTGGGTTCGTCAATTATGGCAAGATGGTTTATATCCCTATGAGGAACCATTTGTTTATTATTTGAATGATCGTTATTATATTACTTTCCCTTATCCGTTTTCTTTAATTACCGCGCCTTTTTATAGTCTTTTGGGTGAACGAGGTTTATATATTATTCCTTTAGTTTCTACTTGGTTGATTTGGATTCTCTTTAATATTTATTTGCGATTTTTTGATCTTAATTATTGGGGTAAATTATTATCTATATTCCTCTTAGTTTTTACCTCTAATTTGACTTTATACAGTGGAATGTATTGGGAGCATACTTTGGCAGTATTACTCTGTTTTATTGGTATGTTAATCCTTTTAAAACCTAAATCATCGGTGACTTTAACAGGGGCAATTTTAAGTGGTGTTTTTGTTGGTTTATCTGCTTGGATACGCTCAGAATTTTTAGCGATGATTGCAACTTTAACTTTTTTAGTTGGTTTGTTGACAATTGTTAAAATTTGTTCTGAGAAAAACATTTTTAAATTAAATGATGACTCAATCAGTTTTGCCAAAAAAATCAACCTAAGTGATTTGGTTATATTAGGGGATAAAGGATTGATTTTTATTGTTAGTATGTATGCCACTGTGGGAACTTTTTTTATTAGCAATAAATTAATTTATGGTCATTTTTTAGGAATTCATGCCTTACAAATTGTTGAAGAATTTTCTTTAGCTAGACGTTTAACAGAAGCTTGGGAGAGCCTTTTAGAAATTATTGTCACCTTTTTTGAGTATTTCCCAGTTGCTTGTTTTTCTTTACTTTATTTACTATTATTTTTGGTTACCAAAAGCTTTAAAGAGAAGCTGCCAAGAATCATTTTAATGGGTTTGATTGTTATTTCTTTGATAACCAGTATTTACTGGGTAAATACTCACGGACTAGCCGAGATAAAAGTCTTTATTAAAACCTGGTGGTTCTTGATATTATTGTCCACAGTTTGGTTATTTTTAAGCCGAAAAGAAACAATTAATATTGATCAAAGAATGGCTTTAACTTATATTATCGGCCTTTTATTCACCATAGGGGTTGCTTTATTAGTGGATTCAGGATCAGATGAAATTGCTGTAGGCGGTAAACAATGGGGGCAAAGATATCTTTTAATTCTCCTTCCTTTCTTTACAATTATCGTTGTTAAACAACTTAGTTTTTTTCAAAAAAAATCACAACCTATCCTCAAATATTTTACTATTTTTCTCTTTTCAATTTTCATTATAATTGGATTTCATAAAAATATGTATCAAGGCACTTTATTTTTTCAGAAAACCCATCGAGGGGTTTCTGAAGCTATCGAATTATTAAAAAATCATCCGAGTCCAATCGTAGTCGTTTCCCATCAATATGCAGCACAGCTATTAGAACCTTCTTTAACAGAAGATAAAATCTTCTTTCTGGTTGATGAGATGGAAGACTTCAGCAAACTAAATCAAGAATTACTTGTTAATAATCAAGACAATTTTGTGTATGTTTGTTATCCTTATCGTAAGTGTGAAATCCCAAAAATTATTTCCCAAAATGGTAATATTGTTGAAAATAATAACAAGTATTTTAGTATTGAATTGGAAAATTTAGGAAAAATTGGGCGATATCCTATGTATAATGCTAAACTGATTTCTAACAATAACTAAATCAACAACCTTGTTATCATACGCTATATAGTCTTATAGAAAGAAGATTGTTTGATTCGACATTAAACAAACAAACTGATATAATTTAGACTTACTCCTAGTTACCTCCTTATTAAACTTATATCATGATTCAACAAACCAATTCTCAAACAATGATCGAAGAAATTACTTACCAAGGTAAAGTATTAGCTATTATTCTTCCCTCAGAGTTTCGGGAACCAGGAATTCATTTTTTTACGCCCGATAGTTTTTCTCAGCAACTTGCATACATGAGACATCCTGAAGGGAAAACCATTAAACCTCATATCCATAAACAAGTTCGTCGAGAAGTTTTTTATACGCAAGAAGTTTTATTGATTAAACAAGGAAAACTTCGTGTTGATTTTTATAATGATGATCAAGATTATCTCGAAAGTAGAATCTTAAAAGCAGGGGATGTTATACTTCTCATTAAAGGAGGTCATGGTTTTGAAGTTTTAGAGGAGCTAGAAATGATTGAAGTTAAACAAGGGCCCTATGTGGGAGATAAGGATAAAGTCCGTTTTTCAGGTATTGATGGAACCCAGGCCAATGTCAAATAAGAAATTGACATTAGTTTAATAAATATTGATTTTTAAAACTCAAATATTATGGCAGAATTTATCCCCGTTAATGAACCATTACTAAATGGTAATGAGAAGCAATATCTTAACGAATGTATTGATACTGGTTGGATATCTTCAGAAGGTCCTTTTGTAAAAAAGTTTGAAGCAGAATTTGCTAAAGTTGTTGGGAGAAAGCACGCAATTACTGTTAGTAATGGTTCTGTTGCTTTAGATGCGGCAGTAGTTGCTTTGGATATTCAAGCAGGAGATGAGATTATTCTGCCCACGTTTACCATTATATCTTGTGGGGCTGCCATTGTGAGGCCAGGAGGTATTCCTGTAGTGGTTGATTGTGATCCCATTACCTGGAATATGGATGTTACTCAGATAGAAGAGAAAATTACGCCAAAAACAAAAGCAATTATGGTGATTCATATCTATGGTTTACCGGTGGATATGACTCCCATATTAGAAATAGCAGATAAATATGGTTTAAAAGTTATTGAAGATGCAGCAGAAATGCACGGACAAACCTATAAAGGACAACCTTGTGGTAGTTTTGGGGATATTAGCACCTTTAGCTTCTATCCCAATAAACACATTACCACAGGGGAAGGGGGAATGATTGTCACTGATGATGACAGTTTAGCCGAAAAATGTCGCTCCTTACGAAACCTTTGTTTCCAACCTCAAAGACGTTTTATTCATGAAGAGTTGGGTTGGAATTTTCGTTTTACTAATTTACAAGCTGCGGTAGGATTAGCACAATTAGAAAGGTTAAGAGAATTTGTGCAACGAAAGCGCAAAATGGGAGCTATTTATACCGAGGCTTTATCAAAGATTCCACAGTTAGAATTACCCCCAGTAAAAACAGATTATGCTGATAATATTTATTGGGTTTATGGAATGGTTTTAAAAGATGATGTTTCCTTTGATGCAACCGAAGCAATGCAACGGTTAAAAGAACAAAAAATAGGCACTCGTCCTTTTTTCTGGGGAATGCATGAACAACCTGTTTTCCATAAAATGGGATTACTAAAAGACGTTTCTTGTCCCATCGCAGAAAGGTTATCCCGTCGTGGGTTTTATATTCCCAGTGGGTTAGCTTTAACAGAAGAACAAATGAATCAAGTTATTGTTGCTGTTAAAAGTCTTTTTTGATCATCGACTAAACATTACAAGAGTTATTAACATTAGTTATTAGAATCAGGCAGATAATTTCTTCTTAAAATATCTAGAGTTATTTGGCTATATATACGTAACTTTTTCATAACTTTCTCTTAGTATATTTTCTTCTACTTCTTTTACCAACCATATCAGCACTTACATTATAGTATTTTGCAGCTTTAGACATATTAACCCTTAATAATTCTTCGTCTTCTAATTGATATTTATGAGTCGGTTTACTTGGAGAAATTTTAAGCACTTTAATGATTTCTTCAGCAATTGCTTTTGCTAATAAAGGAGGAACTGAATTACCAATTTGTCGAAACCCATGCCATTTTGTAATATGAAATCGAAACCAATCAGGGTATGAATGGAGTCTTGCAGCTTCTCTTACGGTAATACATCTAGGGGTAAAAGGGTGAATAGGACGAGGAGATGTATGGGCTCCACGATTGCTCGGTGTACCTGCCCTTAAGGTATTACATAAACCATCAGGATGTAGCTTTAAAAATCGACTAATGGGTTCAATTTTTCCTTGAGGGGTGTTCTTAAATCTGTTAATCGATGTTTGTGTATGTTTCGTTCTTAAACTAGAAGTTAATAACTTTTTTTTATAGTCTCTTAGATAAGAATAATCATAATTCAAATTAGATAAATTTCTAAGATTTTTAACATAAGAACTTTGTTTCCCATACTCAGCAAGAACCCAATCTTGGTGACTTAATTCTGGATAGTCATTAACTTCTGGTAAGTCTTGAATTGCATCTTTTACTGTTGGGGTGGGAGGAAGAGATGAGTTATAGTCTGGATTATATTGAGTAATAAAATTAGGATATTTAGGCAATCTTAATTCTTTTTTTCCTCCGATAATAAACAGTCTTTCCCTAAGTTGAGGAACCCCATAGTTAGCAGCATTTAAAATTTTATAATCTGTTCTAACTTGATAGTTATTTTTAGCAAATTTATCAAAGATTTCTTGTAAAAAAAGTTGATGTTTACCAAGAGCCATTCCTGGAACATTTTCCATGACAAAATATTTTGGTTGTAACTCTAAAACCAAGCTAATAAAATGCTTAACCAAAGAATTACGATCATCTTCTAAATTTCGTTTTCCGATTACAGAAAAACCCTGACAGGGAGGTCCCCCAAAAACAACATCAATGGATTTATTTTTAATCATTGATAATTGTCTAATCTCTTCAGAAGTTATGCGAGTTACAGAAGCACAAATGGTTGTCCAAAAAGGAAAATTATACTGATGAACAGCACAGTGAATGGGATCAAATTCTACAGACGCTAAAACATCAAATCCTGCTTGTTCAAACCCTAAAGCCATCCCTCCAACCCCGGCAAATAAATCAACCGCTATCGGACGTTTTTGATTCATATTTTTGTTTACAAAATATCTTAAATTTCAACAATAACAGGAGTGTGATCGCTTGGTCTTTCTTGTTTCCTCGGTTCTATATCAATGATACAACTAACTGTCTTTTCATACAATTTATTAGTTAGATAAAGATGATCAATACGCCAACCTCGGTTCCTTTGAAACCCTCCGGAACGATAATCCCACCAACTAAAATGCCCTCCTTCTGTTGTAAATTTACGAAACGCATCTTTTAATCCTATTTCTAAGATATTGTGTAATGCTTCTCTTTCCAAAGCAGAAGACATAATATGATTTTCTTTACCTTTAGAATTATAAATATCTTTATCTTCTAGAGCAATATTAAAATCTCCACAAATACATAATTCATAGCTTTCTTGTTGTCTTAAAACATCAATATAATTCTTAAGAACCTTGAACCATTGTAACTTATATTCGTATTTATCACTTCCAATAGAAGCCCCATTAGGAACATATAAGTTAATAACGCGAATATCATCAATTACCCCAGAAATTACCCGTTTTTGTTCATCAAAGTTCTCGGCGATTTCTTCTCCAACCACAGAGGTAAATCCTGTAATAATATTAGTCATCGGTTTACGACTAAAAATCGCCACTCCATTGTAAGCTTTTTGTCCATAAATATAAGTATGATAGCCTAAATTTTCAAAAGGTTCTCTGGGAAAGTCTTTGTCTATGACCTTAGTTTCTTGTAAGCAAAGAACATCAATAAAATTATTATTTAACCAGTTAATAATGTGAGGCTGTCTAGTGCGAATTGAATTAACATTCCAAGTAGCAATCTTCATATTACTTTAATAGCACCAATTAATTTTTTTGATTCTTCATTTCTCATTCACAGTATACTTCAATCGTTAGCTTATATCAATGGTTAAGATACTGTTTATAAGCTTGTAATATTTGAATTAGGAAATGGTCAATCACAATTTATAATTTAGAATTACCTCCGCCCTTAGATAATCTGTAGATGCTGCTTTCCAAAACTGTCCTAATATGAAATCCTGTTGAATACCATAGGTTAGGATGAGATAAGCAGAGGAGGCAGAGGAGGCAGAGGAGGCAGGGGAAGATAGATGTACAATAGCAATTTTAACGTTTACTGATTAAGCGGATTTGATATAAGTAAAATGCGCAGTGCTTTTTTTAAAAAAATTACTCTTATTTTGTGACGATTAAACAGAGGAAGAAATAAAATAGGGGCAATCAATAAGTTACCCCTAAAGAAATCAACAATAATGATAATGATTTAAAGGAACTTAACTAGCATCGGCTAACACAGAATTACCCGTTAAAAGCTCAATAGCTGCTCTGTATTGTGGATCATTATCTGTGCCAATTTCTTCATAAGAAATTGGAGTTTGACTAACTACTTGATTAGGTTTAATTCCTAACTTATGAATGTCTTTATGATTGGGGGTTTCATATTTTGCCACTGTAATCGCTAAACCGGCACCGTCGGGTAACTCAAATAAGGATTGAATTAACCCTTTGCCAAAGGTTTTCTCTCCTACTAAAATTGCTCGTTCGTTATCCTGCAATGCACCGGCTAAAATCTCACTAGCACTAGCGGTTCCTTGATTAACTAATAAAACTAAGGGATCATCCGTTAAAGCAGTTCCTAAAGCCGTGAAACTATCTTGTACCCCTTGACGGTTTACCGTATAAACAATCGTCCCATTATCAATCCATAAGCGGGCAACTTCGATACCTGCTTGTAAAAGTCCACCAGGATTATTTCTCAGGTCTAAAATATAAGCCTGCGCTCCTTCTTCTTCTAAATTATTAATCGCTTCTGCCATCTCTTGTGCCGCATTAGCACTGAATTGATTCAAACGAATATAACCAATGGGAAGATTGGGAATAGGTTGATCTAAACTAGCTGTCACAGGGCTTAAAGAAATGCGATCTCTAACTATCTCCACCTCCCTAATGGAGGACATTTCTTGATGGGGTAAAATAGTTAAAGATACTTTTGTGCCACTCGGGCCACGCATCTTTGTAGCTGCTTCATCTAACGTTAATGTCGTCGTATCCACATCATCAATTTTTAAGATGCGATCGCGGGCTTTTAGTCCTGCTGCTTCGGCTGGAGATCCTTCGATGGGAGATACCACTTCTAAGTTACCCGTATCAGGATTAATATTAATCTGTAAGCCAACCCCTGACAATTCTCCGGCGGTACTCACTTGTAAATTATGATATTGTTCAGGTCTTAATAAACGAGTAAAGGGTTCATCGAGAGTTGCCAACATCTCCTCAATGGCGTCATAAGTTTCATCTCGATCTTCTAAAGGGCGTTTTAATAAATCTTGTCTTAGTAACCACCAATTTTGATGGTTAAAGGTGTCATCTAAATAAGATTGATTAACCAATCTCCACGACTGCAACAACAGCCTTTGATTTTCTGTAAAAGCCCCAGCATGAGGAGTCCAAGCAAAACAGTTGAAGAGGAGGGCAAAACTAACCAGAAGCGTTACCCAAAATGAGCGTTTTCTCATGAGACAAATGAAGATGTTAATGTTTCTAATTAGGTTAAGCAATTTATGAGCGTACTTATATTAAGATAACAAATTGACGCTCAATAAGAATGCGCGAATGTGCGAATTACCTCCACCTCGTACCTTGAGGGCGGAGAGTTTCAACTTGGGATGATGCGATTTTCAGTGAAACTGTTGCTTCATCAACCCCCCAAACTAATGAGAGGGAAAATATACTACAAGAGGCAGTTTGTAGTATAAATAGGAAGTTGGATTTTGTCAAAAATGGTAAAAACAATCATGAAAAGGATTTTTTATCCGTAACAGATGTAGGGTGTTTGGTACTAGAGAAAGCAGCACATCTGTTACAAAATTTTGATACTACAAACAAGGAAAATCAGGACCATTCCTTAAGATGGGAAAGGTTTGCGATCGCACTCAATTAGCAGTGGGTGATGGCACAAGTCAATGATTTGCGTGAACCAGTGGTTAAAGATGGGTTGATCAAATCCCACGGGGGCTACTTGACCAGAAGAGCAACCAGAGCCAAGGGTTTTGCCAGCTTTGAAAAAGTCTGCCATTAAGGTTGTCGGTCTCGACATCGCCTTTAATATTGAGCTTTAACTCAACAATCACAAGAGAAATTGACTTTATCTACTGAAAACCACCGATGAAGCGTACCGGAGTGCCTAGGTAGGTCAAACAAAAAAAGGGTCAACCCAATATTGGTCAACCCCTAGGCTTGGGAACGCGCGCTAAATCTTAGCTGTGAAGAACTAAATTGATATTAGCTTTGCCTAAGTTACGCTGCTTAACTTCTGCTAAGGTCTTGTTAACAGCATACTTTTGGTTGATGGAGTTGATTAACTCGGTTTGGTTGTGCTTCTTAGCAACACCCCAAAGATCCGCAATTAGATCAAAGCTACCATCGCTATTGCGAGACCAACCGAGATCATATTCGCCGTCAAGAACAGCTACAATATCAGAACGAACGCGCTGACCGTTATAACCTCTTACGTCAGCATCAGTCTTCACGAAAATACCGAGATCCCGTAAAGAAGCTTGTAAAATTTCAGCATCTGTAATTTTGGTGCGCAGAGTGCTAAAGTGAGACATTTTTGATTTCCTCCAGTAGAACAGAAATTAACAACAACAATGTATGGTTTGGTTGTGCCGTTTTTATGGCAACGGCTGTTATGGGCTGCTAGAACTGGTCTAGCCTTTGCACCTGTTGGGAGCAGGTGAAAGCTTGTTAAAACTCCAATCGCTGATATTCAGCGACGGAGGCTGAAGCAGGTCGCGCTCTTTGCCGCGCCCAGTCCCGTAGGGCTGTTACCTGTTCAGTCATGGTACGAGAAAGAGGTAGGGTGGACTTAATAGCAGCAATAATATCAAGCTGCGTAAACTCCCTATCCTGAGCAAACGCTTCGTACATAGCTGCAATAATCGCTTGCTCTATCTCTGCACCAGAAAATCCATCAGATACCTTAGCAAGTTGCTCAATATCGAAGCGAGCAATTTCTGAGCGACGCTTACTAAGGTGAATACTAAAAATGGCTTGACGTTCTTCTAAACTCGGCAAGTCAACGAAGAAAATTTCGTCAAATCTTCCTTTGCGTAAAAATTCCCCTGGTAGTCTTTCCACACGATTAGCAGTGGCCATCACGAAAACCGACGAGGTTTTCTCTTGCATCCAGGTTAAAAAGGAACCAAAAATACGACTAGAAGTTCCTCCATCAGAATCCGCCGATCCTGCACTACCAGCAAAGGCTTTGTCTAGTTCATCAATGAAGAGAATGGCAGGAGAAATAGATTCTGCGGTTTTTAAAGCATTTCTTAAGTTGGCTTCGGAACGCCCCACAGCAGAGTCATAAACTCTACCTAAGTCTAGCCGTAGCAAGGGCAATCCCCATAAGCGTGATGTGGTCTTAGCAATTAGGGATTTTCCACACCCTGGAACCCCTAGAATTAACATTCCTTTGGGTTGGGGTAGGCCATATTGTCTTGCCCTCTCAGTAAAAGCTCCAGACCTTTGTTTAAGCCACTTTTTCAACTCTTCTAAACCACCAACAGCGTTAAGAGTTTCGTCTTCTTCGATATAGTCCAAAACGCCATTTCTGCGAATTTGCTGTTTTTTCTCCGATAAGACGATATCTACTTCCTCTTCTGTCAAACGTCCCGCTTTCACATAAGCTTTGCGGTAAACTTTTTCTGCCTCGTCTTTGGTTAAACCTAAAGTCGCCTTGAGTAGTTTTTCACGAGCATCATCGCTGATACGACTATTTCTGGTCTCTTTTAGTTGTCGTGAGAGAACCTGCTCCAGTTCGCCCAAATCAGGAAAAGGAAAGTCGAGAACAACAATGTCTTTTTCTAATTCTATGGGAATTTGTTGCAGAGGGGACAGTAGAACGATAGTTTTCTCTGTTCCCCGCAAACTGATGATGGCATCCCGCAGGGAACGGGTTACATTGGCATCAGCAATAAAGGGGTGCAAGTCCTTGAAGATAAAAATCCCTGGTTCTTTTTCTCTTATAACCCAACTGATGGCAGGTTCGGCATGAACTGTATTATGTTGAGTCGTGCTTCTTGGTTGTCCATATTCAACCATTCCGTGGGTCACAGTCCAAGAAAAGACACGCCGTTGTTTACTATATTGTTGTGCAATCCTGGCAATGGCCTGCTCGGCTCTTTGCTCTTCTGATGTAACAAGATATATTAAAGGGTATTGAGCTTGTATTAGTATGTCTAGCTCTTCTTTCATGGCATCGACCTGAGATAATGGTTGGACAGTAAAGCGACTTAGCAGGGTACTAAGGCTTCTTCCCCAGAAACTTCGGCATTGGATGCTACGGTTTCCCTCACATCAAGGGCAAAATCGTCGGTGATAACACTCGGCTGATTTTTCAGGGACACCATCTGTCCGTCCCGCATCACCATAGCGGCTTCGCATTCTGGACAAATGTGGACTTGATGGGTCTTACCATAGGCTTCGGCTTCCACTTCTTCTACCTTGTCAGGATGTTTCAGATAAAAACCTACTGCTTTCTCAACTAACGCCGACATGGAGTCTTCGTCGATGGCGGCTCTAATTTTGAGTTGCCTATGAATTCCAGGGGGGAGGTATAGTGTGACTTTTTGCTTGTCTTGCATATCAGTCTAGCTGAGGTTACCCGGGTATATGTCCTTACTTTAGCGATTCTTTTTTGTACTGTCAAGCTGTCACGCCAGCATGACAGCATTATTGTAACATTACTTAATCAACTAAGCCGTTCAACAATTTAAGATTAGTATTGCAGTTTTGTCTCCAAGGTACTAACCCTGCTTTCATCCCGACACTGACAAGCACGTTACAGTGCGGGGCTTCCCGCAGGGTAGCTAAATTGTCCACAGGAGTTCGGAGTTATGATTTTTCGTTGAAAAACCCGCAAGCCTAAAATTTAGGTATTGTTTTTATTTTTTTTACGAAGTTTAGCTATTCGGTTTGTGGCTGTGGCTAAACTGCGACGCATCAATTCAAATGCTTTGGATAATTCTCCAATTTCATCTCGCCGTTTAGTTATAATTTCTTGGTCTACTGAGAACCCTTCACTAATCTGCCGTGCAGTAATAGCAAGGTTTTTAACTGGTTTTAAGATTAAATTTCTAACGACACGATCTAATGAACTACCCCAACTTTTGAGAAGTTGGGGTTTCTAAAGGCCCCAAACTTTTTTTATTTTGTTGAGATTTTTGTCGCTTCATTTCCCCAAGTTGCTTCATAGAGCCAGT
>JAAUYJ010189322.1_pt1 | contig 67265 bp, 48 predicted proteins | sample 7278031 | NCBI WGS metagenome assembly JAAUYJ01 (sample SAMN14350222, study PRJNA611818) | marine sediment metagenome | isolation source: surface marine sediment (1.8m) | place: French Polynesia: Moorea | collected 2018-08 | reverse complement strand
TGGTTGGTCGAGGCTGAGTGTGAAGACTGCTGGTTGTCCTTCGGTGACTTGGGTGTCGTTGATGCTGATGTTGGGGGGGTTGTCGTTGTCGATGATGGTGCCTTCTGCTTCTCCATCATTAATTAGTGCTTTGGTAGGATTAAATAATTGAACGATGAAACTTTCATCTCCTTCATAAATTTCATCTTCTTCTATCGCTATGGTAACAGTGGCTTCAGTTTGCCCTGTTGGTATAGTCACAATACCACTGCTTGCTAAATAGTCACTACCTGCTATTGCAATATCATTGTTAGTAGTATATTCTACGGTAATATCTCCATCGACACTTCTAGACTTATCTAAAGTTACTGTAAATGTAGCAAGTCCTTCACTTTCATTAACGGTGACATCGTTAATAGAAATTTCAGGAGCTGAGTCAAACTGAAAACCACTCAAAAGACCAGAACCATGTACTCCCAAAGATGTTTCATTCCCTTTAGGTTTAGCATCTTCTCCATCACGGTAGGATATCTTTAAAGTATCAATAATTGTGTCAAATACAATGTTTACATTACCATTATTGCTATTATTGTTAGCATCTTTTCCAACTATACCTTTAGCAATATAACCATCTAATAAATTAAATGTTGAATTTTCTGGATCATCGTCGTTACCATTTGTAAAACTGGTAGGCAATATCAACTCATTGTTAAAAAAACTTTGAACTTTGATATCGTCCTGCCAGTTTCCGATCACAGGCGACCCATCGACATCAAATATAGAAAATGCACTATAGGCAATAGGTTTACTAAATTCTATAACTAGGCTAATTTCAGGTCTTGTTGTTGCATCTTCTGTCAATATATTGACAAATAAATTTTCTTCTTCCTTGCCACCAGTGAATTTTTTGGAGTCATTAACTTCTACCAGTTTTACACCAGGCTCAATTTCAAACTGAAAGGTGAGATCAATTCCACTATTATCTAAATTCTGAAATATTACTGGGGGATTTGGATAGGGTGAATCTGCACTTGTAGCTAGACCGGAATATTCATCAGGCCAATCTAACTCGGCCCAATCTATGACTGCTATCAACACATACTTATATCTCTCTATTGCCTCCATTTCAAATACAGGAGGCAGATCAAATTTGCTTGTTGTAATTTCTAGATGCCAATCTCCACCTAAAGCACTATTACCTATCGGTTTGGCTGAAGCTGCTATTTCTGCTCTAGTTAGTTGGTGTAGTTGTGTGATGAACTCAGCCCCTTCATTACCCTGGGCAACATGACATCCATACAAAAGCAGATGAGAAACTGACCAATTTTGTAGTTGTTTTGCGTAATTTTTAATTGTATTCAGGTTCAGTTTACTATTGCCTAAATATAGGCAACCTGGTGAACCATGAGAAACAATGTGTATAGAGGAGATAGTAGTGTATTTTTCTAAGGTTTCTGTAATTTGCTCAATACCATCTCTATCGGCTTTAATAATGACTAATTCTATTTCTGACAACACTCCATTAGCAAGGATTTGATAATCTTTTACTTTGGAGTCAATAAATACAATTTGTTGTTGTTTTTTAAATTTCTTAGTAAAGAAGTTAGATATTTTCCTGGATTGACAAGTAGATCTATCCCTGATATTACTTACTGTATACATGGTAGAGGTCTCCAAATGTAGATGTGGCTGATTAATTGTCTGTTAAAATAAAAACTTGTTAGGGTTTTTCGTAAATTTATACCTAAAGTAAGAGTGAAAATTTTATTGTTAACACTAAGTAAGTTTTTATTTGCAGTTTTAACTACGTACTAATACTATAGTTATGCATCCATATTGGCACAGTTTTTTTGAAATTGCCAAGATTATTAGAGTCCCAATATCATATCTTTACTAAATCTTTAAAAACACAGTCAATTTAATTTTTTAGGCGTTGCTGAAATGTAATGGTAAGTAGCTGAAGGTAAAATTGAAAAACTTATGTTTGACGTTGATACTTAATCTAAAAATCATTACCATTCAGCAACGCCATTTTTTAAGTAAATCGGTATATACTTACTAACTTCTATATTTTCAAGGTTTTTGATAGAATAGAGTTGTTGGGAAAACACATTTTATTAGCCTTCTTAAAGATTATAAAAAGTTACAGAAGATTACTCTGTGTAATCTCCTGAAAAAGTATATTTATTTAATGTAAGTATGATTGATTTTGGAATTAAGTATCTATGAAGAGGTTGTTAACCGTTTTCTCATAGATTCAGCGCGTCTTTTGGCAGTGTCATTTTCGGGGTCATATTTTAGAGCTGACTCATAAGCTTCTAATGCCTGAGCGGTTAATTTTTTCCGTTCATAAGCGTGGCCTAAATTGTTATAAGCAGTTACATAGTTTGGCTCTGCTTTTAAAGCCTCTTTGTATTGCCTAATAGAAATGTCGTATTGTTCTTGAGCAAAGTAAGCAAAACCAAGGGCGTTATATATTTTGGAAATATATTCCCCGCTTTCTGAATCTTTTACTCTGATAGCTTTTTGCAACAGTTCAACTGCTTGAACATATAATTTTTTTTCTAAATAAATACTACCAAGGTCATAATATTCTTTTACTGTTCCTTTTTCTTTGGTCAATTTGTTTTTTAACCGAGAAAGCTTGGTTTCTGTTTTTCTGGTCTTGGTAATTTGGAGAATTACGAATATAGCGGTTCCAGACAATAAAAGTAGCAATATTAACAGGTAAACAATTGGTAGATTTTCACTCATAATCTTTTCCTAGAGCCTAGATTTAGTTCAAGTTTTATCTCTAGAATAACAGAGTTTGTACCTTAGTAAAATAATTGGAGCCAACAAAATTATCTATAGTAGCAATCTTTCTCAGTTAGCACTCTTCCTATGGTAAGAAACTGATTAATTACTATTCTCAACTTTAGATAGCTTGAGAATTAGATAGCTTGAGAATCAAAATTAAGGTATAGCAATTCCCATATTAGGTGAGGTACACTCATTCGTTTGTTTGAGGGAACAGGGAACGCGGAACGGGAAAAGGAAACAGGGAATAAAAGACAATAAAGATAAATATACCTCACGAGCTTGAGAAACGCTATATTGTTTTTCTCAAACAAATTGAGTCGATTTCAGTGAAGCTGTTTTCACTGTAAATTAGCTCCAATAATTAAATTATTACTGGAACTAAAATAATCTTTATTTATATGACAAAGGTTTATTGATTATTGTCTATTTACTTACAATCTTTTTGTGAAACTTATAATTTGTCAACTAGTCCCACGAAGCCATAAAACTAATACCATTTTGATAAAAAATCGCTGCATCTAACAGTTCTGTCTAATCTAATAAATATATTTGAATATCTCTATTTTGTCACTTTAGGTAGAGAATAAATACTACTAAAGTTGGAACCAAGTTTAACTAACTAAATCTACCCTAATCAGTTTCCATAAATATAAATTGCCATCGTTTAAAATACTCAATGTTACTAAGTCAAAAAATACGCTTAAGATAACACATCTTTGAATATACAGAAAATTAGGGGATTAAGGAGCCAGTGGCAGTGGCAAAACTATTTTTTTTAAGCTCTCTCTAGTACCTAAGATGCTATTAAAAGTCATAGTTTTTCTTTGCTTCGTGTACTCCCTACATCCTCTAGTTTGATCATCCTTTGGCTTGACCTGCCAATTCTACCACTTTCGCAAAAGTTTCTGGATCTAAGACTGCTAGCTGTGCCAACATTTTGCGGTTAATTACAATATTGGCCTTTTTCATATTGCCAATCAATTGACTATAGCTCATACCCTGTTGGCGAGATGCAGCATTGATCCGGGTAATCCACAAACGACGAAAGTCCCGTTTGCGTTTCCGGCGATCGCAATAAGCATTGCGTAAAGCTTGCATTACTCTTTGGTTAGCGACCCGAAACAGTTTTGACTGCGCACCTCTCATCCCTTTTGCTAGTTTGAGAATTTTTTTACGGCGTTTACGGGCTACATTACCTCGTTTTACTCTCATTTTTTTTCCTCTAAAATATTGATTTACATATAATTTACATATATGGCAGCATTAAGCGTACATTTTCTTCGTTAGTCTCGTGGACAAGAGCCATTTTAGAGAGACGACTTTTACGCTCGGAGCCTTTGTGCTGTAACAAATGACTCTTGAATGCCTTGCGACGTTTAATTTTACCACTGCCTGTGGCTTTAAAGCGCCTAGCTGCTGATTTGCGAGTTTTCAGTTTTGGCATGGACTTTTAGTAATTCGACACAAGCTTTTATAATACCACAATTTTTGGTATAATCAAAACTTTGAGTTTATATCTTCCTATAACTATAAAAATATAATTAAGATTAAACCTCTGGCAAACAGAGTTAAGCCTTATGCCATTATTCTTGGAGTATATAATATTAGCCTGGGACTTTGAACTTTGACGTGGCGACAACCTTGTGATACAAAATCCGGCTAGACCGCTTCGCTCTTGATTAATGGGTGAAGTTCTTGAAATTAAAATCACTATAGGGTAATTGTACTAAATGTTTAGTCTTCCTAGCAAAATCGAGGCAATTTTATACCTTAAGGGACAACCTCTTTCTATTTCTGAGATTGCTGAGATTGCCAAATGCGATCGCGCTGAAGTAAAAGATGCTTTAATTGAGTTAATGTCTGAGTATGCCCATCGGGAAACTGCTTTGGAAGTTGTTGAAACAGAAAAAGGCTACAACCTGCAACTGAAAGAAATTTTTGCTGAATTGAGCGAAAGTTTAATTCAACCGGAGTTGGGAGTAGGGGCGTTGAGGACTTTAGCAGCGATCGCTCTTAAAGGAGGTATTGCCCAACCAGAATTAATAGATATCCGTGGTTCGGGAGCTTATCAGCACGTCCATGAACTGGTGGATCTGGGGTTTGTGCGTAAACGTCGTCAACGGGAAGCTCGTTCTTATTGGCTACAGGTTACAGATAAATTTCACCAATATTTCCAACTAGACCAACTTCCCCATCAATTATCACTTAATTTTAATAATTTGGCTGCTGAAGATGAAAATGAGCATTCGGATACAGCTTGAATTTTGCCATTGTGGGAGTCTATAAATATACATCTCCGGAAAAGAGAGAGTAGGGAGCAGAGAGCAGGGAGCAGGGAGCAGGGAGCAGGGATTAAGAATTTATGTTTTATTTATGATAATTGATTTGATGTTTTCTTATTAAAGATGTCTAATGAGTAAACAATCCTATTTCAGTTGTCATATTCTGGTCGTAGGGACGAATGGCCATTTCTCTCACAGGAGTTAGTCGTCATAATTTTAGAGTTTTTTAGTTAAAATTAGCTGTTCTGAAATTTGTCACAATATATTTAGGATTGCTATAGTTATTTAAGGTCTTTTGCTTGATAAATTTCATGGTTAAATTTGACAATATAGAAATTCGTTCGTGACTTATAAAAAATTACTAATCAAATATAGATAAAAAACTGAAACGATTTTATCGGGACCCCATTGCTTGTTGTTTTTAAAACTATTAATGAATAAAAAAGAGCTAAGACTCGCACTTTTGCAAAAACGTCAATCTATGTCTGAGGCAGAATGGAAAGCAAAAAGTAATCTTATTTGCCACCATTTGCAAAATTTCTCCCACTTCCAAACAGCAAAAACTGTCTTGGCTTACTTTAGTTTTCGTCAAGAACCAGACCTACAATTACTATTTACAAATCCTGGAGAAAATTCTTTTTTTTATAATAAAGCTTGGGGTTTTCCCCGGTGTGTGGGAAAATCTTTATCTTGGCATATTTGGCAATGGGGCAATCCTTTACAAAAAGGTGCTTATGGTATTTTAGAACCAGATGTTAATTCACCAATATTAGAATCATCAGCAGTAGATTTAATCTTAGTTCCGGCTGTGGCTTGTGACGTAAATGGTTATAGATTAGGTTATGGTGGGGGCTTTTATGACCGAATGCTAAATTCTACAGAATGGGCATCAAAACCAACTATAGGAATTGTGTTTGAATTTGCTTATTTACAACAGTTACCTATAGATTCTTGGGATAAACCTTTAAATGGGGTTTGTACTGAAAATGGTGTTCATTTGATGGTTTAAATATAATTTTGCTATTAAATTATCTGACTTAATCTTGAATTTAAGATTAGATAATTGCAGATAAAATTTTTGGCATAGCAAGCAAAATTATGTTAAGTTTTAAAGTCAGAAAATTATTGTATGGTGGTATTCTACTATTTGTAGGATTGTTATTACCATATAAGCAGATATTTGTCAATAATCAGACATTAGCAATTGAGTTACAGGATGGCACTGTATATTTTGCCGAACCGCCACGCCTAGTCAAAGCGGTTACTACCCGTAGCGAAACCTATGTCTGGAGCGCAACTTATTATTTTACTCTGAGTTTATCCCCTGATGCGGGAGTCCCACTCGAACGGGTGAGTATTACCAAAACTGAGGGCGGGGGCAAGATTCGGTATAACCCAGATCAAACAATAGCTTTTGAAGGAACTCATCGAGATAAAGGTCAAAAGTTGACAGTAGGGGAAGTGGCGATCGCTGAGGATGCAGATACAGTCTCAGTTACCTTCAACCCACCATTAGCTCCGGGACAAACGGTGACAATTGGTTTACGTCCGGTGCGTACTCCTAAATATGGTGGTATTTATTTGTTTGGGGTGACTGCTTTTCCGGCGGGAGAAAAATCTCACGGTCATTTTCTTGGTTATGGTAGACTACATTTTTATGATGGTTCCGATCATTACGATTAAGCTTTATATTTGGTAAATAGATAAACGATAAAGAGAAAAGTGAAAGCAGTTATTTTATTATCAGGAGGATTAGATTCCTCAACGGTTTTGTATCAGGCAAAGGCTGATGGTTGCGAATGTTATGCGATTTCTTTTGACTACCAACAACGTCATCGTCGAGAGTTAGACTCAGCAAAAAAAATTGCTGAGAGTGGGGGAGTAGCGGAACATCATGTGGTGAATTTCGATCTGAGACTTTGGGGTGGATCTGCTTTGACTGATAATCAAATTGATTTACCAAGCGATCGCTCCCTGGCAGAAATGTCGGAAAATATTCCAATAACTTATGTTCCGGCGCGGAATACTATTTTTATGAGTTTTGCCCTCGCTTATGCGGAAGCATTAAATGCGAGTCGAGTTTATATTGGGGTAAATGCTCTAGATTATTCTGGTTATCCTGACTGTCGTAGTGACTATATTCAGGCAATGCAGGAAGTGTATAGACTGGGAACAAAACAGGGGAGACAGGGAGAGGCGATCGCTATTATTTCTCCACTGATAGAGATGAAAAAAACTGAAATTATTCAATTGGGGAATAGTTTGGGGGTACCTTGGGAGGAAACTTGGTCATGTTATGCAGGGGGAGAAAAAGCTTGTGGTGTTTGTGATTCTTGTCGGTTGCGGTTGGCTGCTTTTCAGGATTTGGGGTTAAGCGATCCATTGCCTTATGTTCAGAGAATGGGTTAACTTTTGCTGGTAAGATCGGGTTTGTTTTGATTTTAGATAATATTGATGCTCTTTTTTTCTATTGGCAGGTATTCTACAATAGACATCTCCAATAATAAAAAATCAAATCAATTATCATAAAGAAAATATCAATTATTTCTCCCTGCTTCCTGCTCCCTCTTTTCGGGAGAGTTCTAATAACTTCAGGTTATTGATTATTTAAAATCAAAGGCGAAAAAAATGGAAACCCTATTAGGCGTTTGTTTAGGTATCGGCTTAAGTGCAGCTTGTGGCTTTCGGATATTTGTGCCCCCACTGGTGATGAGTATTGCTGCTCAATCTGGACATTTAGAATTATCACAGGATTTTACTTGGATGGGGACTCCAGTAGCAACAGTGGCTTTTGGAGTGGGCGCTGCTGTGGAGGTTGCTGGTTATTATATTCCTTGGGTAGATGAGCTTCTGGATATTATTGCAACTCCCACAGCAGTTATTGCCGGAAGTATAATTACAGGTTCTTTTGTCAGCGATCTGAGCCCAATGTTACAGTGGACTATTGGGGTAATTTTAGGTGGGGGTGCTGCGGGAACAGTTCAGGGGTTGACAGATATGACTCGGTTAGCTTCGACAAGTCTTACAGGAGGATTGGCAAATCCTGGGGTTTCGACAATGGAGCTACTGAGTTCTACAGTATTGTCTATTTTAGCAATATCTGTGCCAGTATTAGCTGCTTTAATTGTAATTTTGGTAATCGGGTTACTTTTATCGGCCGTGAAAGCTTTGCATCGTCGGTTGAAGAGAAAAAGTAGCTCAGAGATACCCACTCAAATCCAATAAAACCTGGATATTTTATCGACAAAAAATTGTAGTGGACTGACACACCTTCCTTAAATGGTGCATTAGAAAATGGGGAGATGGGGAGATGGGGAGATGGGGGGATGCGGTGTCAGTTATACAAAAACAGCTGCACAGTTTTAGCTGTGTCGGTCTACTAGAAACAAAAATCTATTTCTTTGTTTTTCCGATGATTTAACCACACCCCACACCCCACACCCCACACCCCACACCCAAGATTGATAATATTTGTAGCAAACATTGATCAATTTGGTATTATGAGGCACACAGCTAGCGGTCAAGATGCCCGCACTACAAGAGATTCAATTCATGCCTTGTACATCATAATCCCGAAGTATATGATAAATGATCAAACGCTTGACATCCTTGTTCTGTCAGGACTTTAAACTAAGATGCGTTTGCCCTGGTATCAACCCTAGTTTGATAGCGACTGGGTTAGTCAAAACTCAACGATAATCTCTATTTAAGGTTAGCTGAATAAAGCCAGGAGTTAGGATAGCTAAGGCTTCAGAGCTTTTTATCTTCAATTTATCTACTAGTTATTGGCCTCAAAATAGTGAAATTTGCTGCTGAAATTCCAGAAAATTGATGCACATAAAATGCCCGAAACTGTCGCCTCTTCCCACCATCTCCGCGTCTGGTGCGTCTGGTGCGTCCCCGTGTCCTGCCCCTACCAACCAATTTTTTCAGCAGACCCTATTTACTGTTACGCTTTAATCTAGAGACTAAACCAAACAAACCTAAAATAGCAATGCTTGCTGTTGAGGCAGGTTCAGGAACTGATTTAGTTGGTAAGTCAGTTAGTTCAGTTAATCGATAAAAATCTCCAGTCGCTTCTAGCAAAACTCCCGCAGTTCCATCAGAAAAGGTGAAGAAACGTGGATCGGCTCGTCCGCCCGCCAATTCCAATAGCGATGTTTCATTTAACATCGAATCAAAAAGATTAACCCGAAAAACTGGAACATTTTTATCTGTAAGTGGTGCAGTTGTTGCAAACACTTCACTCCGGGAAAGATCGCCGAATAGTGAAGATATCAAATCAAAAGATAATGAACTAACAACAGGGCCACTAACAGCAGCAAAGTTTGCCCCTTCTCGCCCAAATTGGGCAAAGGGTTGTAGAAAACCTGATTCGGGTTCTGGAGCATTTGCAACTGCTATCGGCGCTGGTAGATCCAGGGCAAGACCTGAACCTATGTAGAAAGTACCTTCGCGGGCTAACCCATCAGGATTACGTCCCCAGCCAAAGTTCTCAATTTCGTCTGTATTGTACAAGTCCAAAAAAGATACAAAGTTAACTTCCTCAGCAATAAAGCTACCGATATCAGCAAAGCCAAGTAAACTGGGTTCATCTAGCGTTGAATCAATAATTTGGAAGTGCTGGACATTCCTCACACCTTTTGCGGCAACTTCAAACGATCCGTTGTCAGGGTTCACAATCAGAATTTTGCTCAGGTGAGAGTCATCATCTTGTGGGGCGAATCTGCCATCCAAACCAAAGGGAAGCGCATCTCCAGTCGCAAACAATAAACGACCATCTGGTAATACTTCTAATGCTCCCCCAACATGACCGCCGATAATTTGGGTTTCAAAGGCAGCGATCGCTTGCGGGTTCAAGAGCTTCTCCCCATCAAAATCGTATTCGTACATCACCTGGAAGTGTGACGGTATGAGCCGATACACGTCAGGTACTGGCCCATCAGGTGTTTCCCCAGGAAGCGGGTCTGGGAGGGTATATGTAGAATTTTGGCCGACTAATTCGGCTGGGACTGTAGAGGATGTATAGACTACAAAAACTTTGTTACCAGCAGCATTGGCAGCGACGTTGAGAATTGATTGTCTATTATCCAGTGTGAGTCCTGCTGGTGCCTCATCAATTTGAAGAACCTCAGATATGTTATTGGTATCAACGCGATAAATAGCATCGTTCTGATCCAGCAAGAATAGCTCCTCTCCCACAGGTACTGGCGACCCTAAATTGGGAACATCGCCAAAGAAACCAGGCCCAAGTACAAATGGCATCGTGCCCACATAATCTAGTTTAACGTTCAAATCTGAGTCACTAACGAGGTCTGGAGCTAATTCTATAGCAGTAGCTGCCGTACCTGAAACTAAAAAAGTACCTGCAATGGCAAGCACATTGGGAACAAATTTTTTGAGCATAGAAAACTTTAGTGAACTGACTGCAAATATTTTAGTCAGATTGTTGATCGCTTTCTATTTTGATGTCAATGGTAAACAGTCAACTTCATCAAATCTTCATATAAGAAGGCGGAAATATAAGCTTCGTGTCTCTAGCTAAAGCGTTGTCAAGTTTTGTCAATAAAATATATAAAGTAGTTCAGAGATAGCCACTAAAACTCAATAAAATTTGGATATTTTATCGACAAGAAATGGTTGATAGAATTAGATTTATGATCGGTTTGGACATAGTTAAATTTTACCTCTAACCTCTCGCCTAGACTGGAGGCTAAACCTTAAAGCTTCTAACTTTGGTTTGGAAAGTTTGATATAATGCAGTATTAAATATCTAGATTATATAGTTAACATGACTCAACCAATATTATCAATTGTAGTACCCACAAGGGAAGGAATTCCTGAATATTGGCTCGAAAGTTTTTTAAAAATTAATGGAGATGTGGAGTTAATTTTAGCTCATCCTCCAGGAATGAAAAAAATCCCAATTAGCGACCCTCGACTACAGCAAATAAATAGTTCTTTTCGAGGGGAAATTATTCAAAGAATGACGGGGCTAATGAATGCTTCGGGAGAATATGTTTTGACAGTAAATTGTGATGAACTTCTACATCCGGATATTGCTGAAATTACTCGAAAATATTTTACTAAGTTTCCTGATAGTTGGGTTTTAAGACTTAATCGAAAAGATGTTAAATATGGTGATGAAGCTAGTTTAAAATCGCCTTGGAAATCAGTTTATCATGTTGATGAAATGAATACTTGTGGTGTCAGGACGGGCGACCAAAACTTACAAAACCAGCCAAATTATATGGTGGAAATACCGATAGCTCCTTTACATAATAAATTCGACCCGTTATGTATGGTGAGAGGCAGAAAAGATCATCAAGGATGGCATACAGAAAATTTTGATAAAAAGGTTTGGAAAAATGAAATGGTACAAGCAACTTTGGCAGATATTAGAGATGCGATGATTTTGTCTGGACCGTTCAAATATTTTCCTTTTTGGTGTCTGGATAGGTTATTAGGGCTTTCGATTCAAGCAAAGTATTATGAGCCAGGAAAAATCATCGGTCATAAGTTGCCTAAGCCAGAACAAATTAGAATTGAAGATAATCCGCCTGAATATAGAAGAACTAAAAGATTTTATGTATTTGCGGAACTTTTGTTACTGAAAAATAACCCTCAATACGGCTATATTTGGAATTTAATTATAGGTCAATTTGCAGATATTCCTATAAGAGCAGTTGCTTCTATTCGTCGGCGCTTATCTAACAAAAAAATGCAGAAAATTACGAATGGATAAATCGGCAAATAATTCAAATAAATTTATGATTTAATGGGTGTAATACCATTTTTATAAAATGCTACATTGCTTGGTTATAGGTTTTAGGTGGTAGGTCTTAATAGAAGAAGTGTAAATGTTCCGATCCGAAGGGCAGATAATTTGTAACAAGATTTTTTGAGTTCGGTGTAAGATAGAGTGCATAAATAGTGAATAAATTGGGAACTCAATCATTATTGGGTTCCTATTTATTTATCTCCAACTAAACCGGAAATGGGAATAGATAATTTGTAGTCATACTTTAAGATCGATGGTATTTTTCATAACTATCTAATACTAATTCACTGTTGCAGATGTCACAAATAGTGACGTTCCTAATGATGTAAAATAATTGCTGGCAATTACTATTTGATGCCATAAAATCTAACTTTTAACTCCCGCGGAGGCGGGGACAAGCTTTTGTGAAACGGTATGAGATACCATGAATTTATCAGATCCCTAAATTTTACAGAGGAATTCTGCCATGGCTAATAGAGCTGAAACTATCAAAGATATTATTGAAAAGCGTCGCCCCCTTGCCCAAAATATTGAAACTACGGAAGCAAGTCTTAGGGAGCTTACCTCAGCCCTACAGGCCCTCGAATCTCAGCGCAATCAATTAATCACAAAGCTTGAAGAACCAACGCTTCGGGGTAAGTTGGCCGAAATAGATTTTTTGACCCTACACCTGAAAATTGCCACTGAGTCGGAGGCGTTGGCAAAACTTAAGGTGCGTTTTTCCCGCGATACTCTGAATATTGGCGTTGTGGGGCGTGCTAGGCAAGGTAAAAGTCGTCTGTTACAAAGCTTAACGGGCCTAACAACTACAGAAATTCCAGACGGCGATCGCCAACATTGTACGGGTGTCCGTAGCACTATTCGTCATAACCCTGGCGTTACAACTTATGGGGAGGTCTGGTTTCATTCGGAGCGATCGTTTATGGATGAGGTTATTGCCCCTTATTATGAAAAGCTACGTCTAGGGGCTAAACCAAAGACTTTGGCTGAGTTTGCTTCTCAAAAGTTACCGTCCCTACCGCCAGAATTGCCTGGATATGCTGAACCGGGTGCGATGTACGAACATTTGAGTCGATATCACACAAATATTGATAAATATGTGGGGTTATTAAATTCACCTCCACGGCGTATTTCTAGTAATGAAATTCGGGAATATGTTGCTCAAGATACGCCGGACGGTCAGCGAATATTTTTTAATTATTTGGCAGTTAAAGAAGTTAAAATTACTTGCACTTTTCCTAATACTGAAGTGGGGCAAATTGCTTTAGTTGATATGCCGGGATTAGGTGATACTGGAATTGGGGATGAGGAGCGATTAATTAAAACATTAGGTCAGGATATTGATGCGGTTTTATTTGTGAGAATGCCAAGCGGGAAGGGTGACTATTGGGCAGATGTTGATGTGCGACTTTATGATATGGCTAGGGCGGCAATTGTAGATTTGCCTTTGGATTTATGGTCGTTTATGATTTTGAATCAAACTAATATTAATTCTGCCAATGGTGATAATTTGAATAATTGCCAAGATTTGGCGAATGAGATTGGGAAAAAACATCTTAAGTTGGTGGATTGTATTATTGCTAATTGTGCGGATTTGGAAGGAGCTAATACAAAAATATTAGATCGGGTTTTGGATTATTTGGCAACTAAAATTCAAAGCTTAGATAGAGAATATGCTTCTTCTTGTCAGGAGAGGATGGTACAACTGCAAAAAATTGTGCAAACAGAGATAGAAAAAGCTCGTTTAGTTTTGGTTGGTACTGCTTCTAGTCAAAATGAAATGGGGGTTTTTCTACCTTTATATAATCAGTTTATGAGTAATTTGTCGGTGGGGTTGATGGAGGTGTTGGATAATTTTAAACAGCAGCGGAATGAGGTAGATGAGGACTTTTTTAAACCCCAGGTTGAGGCAGCTATTGCAGCTTGCAAAGAGAATACAGGAATTCCTTGTTTACAAGAGGTTAAGATTAGGCATCGGGAAAAAGGTTCTTGGGAAATTGTTTATGCTGAATATTTGCATAAGATTAGAACTCATTTAACTCGGCATTTTAGTTCAATGGATAGTGGTTTGAAGCAAGTAATAGATGACGCTAAGTATCAGGTAACTCAGGTGTTGGTTGAAGCAGGAAATTTAGGTGGTTTGACTGCTGCACGGGGTTCTAAATTTTTGAAGGTTATGGCTGAGAATAAGGTTTCGCAAGAACAAGGTAATTTACAGAAAGCTTTTGGGAATTTATGGGATTTTGAAATGTCTTATGAGGTGAATTTTCATTATCGAATTAGACAGCATTTGGATGACTTGACTCCTGATGATACTTCTCTACGTTTATCTTCTAAACCTACTGCTGAAGAAGTGCTGGAAAATTTGGAGCAACTGCACCAAGAAACTGTTTATAAATGTCAAGAAGCTTTAGAAGATTTATATGCTGAACCTAAGTTAGCTGTGTTTGCTGCAGTGGAGGAATTTGTCGATCAAGTTTTGCGAGCTGAGGAAGTAAAAAATGAATGGCCCGTGTTTTTATATGAGGTGCGATCGCAAGTTTGGCCTGCTAATTTTAAACCAATGGGAGAGGGTTCTGATACTATTAGGGAATGGCAAAAATTAGTGGAAATAGTTGCTCAAACTAATCAATTAGAATTTCTACAATTTATCAATTATTGAAGAAGGTGGTAGGTGAATTAATAATTAATAATTAATAATTAATAATTAATAATTACAGCATATTTCGCGCTGATGATGTACAAGGCGTGAATTGAAAATCTTGTAGTGCGGGTATCTTGCCCGCAAAGTATGTACCTCATAATACCGAATTGATAAATGTTTGCTACAAATATTATCAATCTTAGGTGTCGGGTGTGGGGTATAGAGTGTGGTTAAATCATAGGAAAAACAAAGAAAAAGGCTGGTTATCAAAGGGATAAAATGGAAAAAAATTATTAATTAGTTAATAGTTGAAGTTTGATTAAGCATAACATTCTTTTTTTTTATTGGTATAACATCGGAAAGCGCTGTATATTATTGATTATTTACTAATTAGTTTATTTGTAACATTCTCTCGCCGGATACCCGCGCGGGTACAAGGTTTATCTTCGTGTATACGGGGATGAGGGCATGGATTTTTTCACACCTGGTATTATTATCATTGACAAAAAAGATTGACACAAAAATCGAGGAATTATTACTACTATGAATGAACTAAAAATTACACTTTTAGGCCCTAGTGCTGTGGGTAAAACTAGCCTATTAACTTCTATGTATGAACAGTTTAAAAGAATCAGTTTTCAGGGAAATTTGCAATTAATTCCAGAGCCAGAAAGTCAGGCTATTCTGAATAAACGTCTCCAGGAATTAAAAAGCATCACAGAAACTTTTAAAGTGCAACCCGGAGCAGGAATTCCGGGTTCTTCTGAGGTACGTTCGTTTATTTTTGATTTAGCTGAACGAGAAAAAAAGCCTTTTTTAAGACTTAATTTTTATGACTACCCAGGAGGTTATATTTCTGATAAAGCTAGCCCCAAAGAAAGAAAATTTGTGAGGGAATTAATGAATGATGCTGCTACAGTTGTGATTGCTATTGATACGCCAGCTTTGATGATGTCTAAGGGAAAATTTAATGAATATGTGAATAAACCAAAACAAATTACGGCGATGTTTAAGGAAGCTTATACTAATATAGCTGAACCTCGTTTAGTAATATTTGCTCCAGTTAAATGTGAGATGGAAATGAGAAAAGGAGAGAGAGCAGCGAAACAATTATTAGAACAGATAAAAAAAGAATATGCTGATTTACTAAACTTTTTATCATCTCCATCTTTAAATTCTCAAGTTGCTGTAGCTATTACTCCGGTGCAAACTTTAGGATGTGTAGTTTGTACAATGATTTCAGAGCCAAAAAAAGATTATTTACCTACTTTTGGGTTTAGGAAAATTAGTCGCGATGCTGAATATAATCCCCAGGATAATGACCAACCTTTACGTTATTTATTGCGGTTTTTATTGAAAATTCACCAGGAGCAACGCACACCTAAATTTTTACAAGCTGTGGTGGGTTGGATGGGTTTAGATGCTCATCTGAAAAATGCCGTAAGTCAGTTTGCTAAGGGTTGTAAAAATACAGGAGGTTTTGCAGTATTACAGGGTCAAGATTTATTATGAATAAGCTGTTAGGTTTTGGTCTAATACCATTTTTATAAAATATTCTTACATTGCTTGGTTATAGGTTTTAGGTGGTAGGTGGTAGGTATTAGGTCTTAATAGAAGAAGTGTAAATATTCCGATTCTATTGAGCTTCTGAATTTTACTGTAATAATATTTTTGAATTTGCTATTCCTTGGTAGATATAGCAATTAGAAATGATTTGTAAAAATGTGAAAAATTCACAAAGGAGATTACTGTGGAAATATATATTGAAAGTCGAGGTTTTTCTCAAGATGATGATTACCGTTGGTTAAAGGTTACTGAACAAAGTCAAACTAGGATAGATAAAGAAGATTTGCCAGGCATTATCCAAAAGGCTAATCAATTAATTGATACTGAGTCTGAGTCGGTAGTTTTAGCTAGGAATAATAATAAATTGCTATTATTAATAACAGGGATTAAGGCTGTCGGAAGAGTTGATTTTGCCGACCGTCAAATTCGGATTGCTGCTGCTTGGTTAATTGCAGATTGTCTGGATAATGAAATAGTTTTACGAATGTTAGCTACTACTGCTTTAAATCCAGAATCAAGACAATATTTAGCAGCAGAAATGAGTCAAGCTGTTAGTTTCGGAGGTGAAACGGGCTTTCAAGTTAATTTTGAGCATATACACAGATTAACTGATGTTAATAAAGCAAAAAATTCAGTGCAAAATAACTTGCCAAGTACAAGTAAAAAAATTGCCAAACTTTCACCAAAGCGCCAAGTAGAATTAGTGTCTGAACTCCTACAATATCGCTTACCTACTCAAAAGGGTTTAATAGTAGTTGTGACGGGAATTAAAAAAGCAGAAACTTTAATAAATGCTGGTATATGGCGCGGTTTATCTAGTTTAGTTATATCTGAAGATTGGCAGATTATTCCGCATAATTTATCAGAGAATAATCAGTCGAATAAATTTTCCAACTATTTTAATCGTTTAATGATTATTCTGGGAATTATTGGTACAGTTTCTTTATTGGTTAAAACCTGCAATTTTTGATTATTTAACTAAAAGTTAAAACTATTAATTATTAGCTAAAATCGGCGGATTTAAGTCACCCACGCTGATTTGAAAAAGCGCGACCTGAAGTGCCTTGTCTTGAATATCCACCATTATACGTCTTAAGAGCTGATGGCTGACCGCTGTTTGCGGAGCATTCCATCAGGAAGTGCTATTTCAACTTGTGAGTTATGATCATATCTTTCTTAGTGGCAAAGTCTAGTAAAATATTAGATATTGTAGACAAAATATGCAAAAATATATTCAACTACAAATCTGTTGAATTAATCTCAAAAAGGAAAGAAAAAATGCCTATTCCACAAATTTATAATCGGGATGTTTTTATTCTGATAGACCGTAGTGGTTCGATGACAATATCTGATAGCACTACAGGAAACAAAAATCGTTGGCAATATCTTCAAGAAACTGTACAAGGTCATGTATTTGAAATTCTATCTGAACAAGATGATGATTATGGTATAATTTGTGATGAAGTAACTCTATATTTTTTCAATCGAAATCAACAACCGACTAAAACTATTTATCTGAGAGATGCTGTTCAAGTGCAAGGTGCTTTTAAGGAAAATAAACCAGGTGGAGCGACTTATATTGCACCTACTTTAAATGAAGCAATCTCTCAGTGGTTTTCCAATAGAACTGATGATAAAGGTGCTTTTATAATTATTTATACTGATGGGCAAATTGATGATAGTAAAGAATTTATTAATGTTATTGGTAAAACTTGTTCTAGTATAAATAGTCAAGAGGAAATTAAAATTTTAATGATTGGTGTAGGAAGTGATATTGAAACAGAAGGATCGATAGATTTTTACTTAGGAATTGATTTGAATGCGAATAAGTTTCAATCTAGACGGGGAGAAGATTGTAATATCTTTATCTTTGATTTAATAGATGAAGTTATGGATGAGGGTATTATCGCTGCTCTAGAACGTCAGCTTGAAGGAGACCCTAGAAAAGGATTAGGTACTTGGATTAAAGAAAAATATCCAGCTTTATATGGTAAATATTTTGGCTCTTAATCTAGAATTTATCTGATTATTTATAGTTATCTTTACTTGTAGTTATAAATCAACACAAAAAATCCAAAACCCGTTTTTTTGACATTAGTGATGCAGATATTTAGTCATTGATTTAAAAAGAAATTAGTAAGACATCTTTCTGACTTTTTACTATCCTTTTATCATCCTTGATTTTTGATGTTGCTGTCTCACTCCTGTGAAAAATACGGGGCTTTTGAGTTTTTTAAAAAAACATTATACCAAATATTATACATTTTGTACGATGATTCGTCTTAAATCACATATACTTGATAGTATGAATTACATTTGCCGAAAAATTATGGGTATGCGCCTCACATTTTAAGGGGATAAAAAGCAGTCGTTAACGTTTGCAGAGCATTCCGTTAGGAAAGTTTCCCGTAGGGTGGGATGGCGGAATGCTATCGCAAAGCTTCCCTAAACCCGTTTGCGACAGCATTCCGCAAGAAAAGCGTCCCAGAGGGAAAGGTTTCCCACTCTTGCAGAGCCGCTCCAAAGCATGGCCATATCCAATCGACCAAGAGAAAAGAGAATATTCCAAATTTCAAGCCTCCTTATTGCAGAGGTACTGATAACTGATAAGTGATAACTGATAACTGTTAACTGAAATGACCCGATAATTAAAATTACTGCTATAACTGCAAAAGTACAGAAAAATATAACCATAAATTTGACAGTAATCCGAAATTTTCAGTTCCCATAGTGAAGCACAATATTATAGGTAATCAGTAAGAATCATGTCCATTAGTCTCATTTGTGTAAACACTAGTGCAATATCTATCCAAATTCCTGACCTACAACACTTAGAATGTATAGGACTTGATATAAATTCTTTGTCTACCAAAACCCAACACCGATCTTCTCAATTAAGTAATTACCCTAACCGGATTTAGAAGTAGATTTGCTGAAAGGTATATTAGTGTCTAAAATAGCCGATAAAAAATTATGAAATCTAATCAAATAAGTGAAAAAATTAATCAGGAAAAATTAGAGCAGTTAAACGCCTTAACTAAAGTCATGCTTGTTAGTCTTCTTTGGCAAGGTTCCGGTTTAATGGAAACAAAAAAGTCTACTCAAACTGATAGTAAAGCTGATAGATATTCAGCCAAAAAATAGTAATAATTCTGGTGTTGCAGCGCCGACACCACATCATTTTCTAATGAATATATCCTTTCAAAATACGATGACGTTTTGGGTCTTCTAACTTCTTCAAAGCTTTAACCTCTATTTGGCGAATTCTTTCCCTGGTTAAATTAAATGTCTCACCAATTTCTTTAAGAGTTTTTTCCTGACCATCATCTAAACCAAATCGCATTCGCAAAACATTTCTTTCCCGATCAGTTAAAGTTTTCAATACAGTTTCTATATCTTCTTTTAAACAATTTTTAAATACATATTCTGCTGGTGTTTCCCCTTGAAATTCAATTTCTTGTTGTTCGATGCGATGTTTCCCTTTGCTGATAGGGTAGTCCAAAGATAAAGTTCCTTGAGCGCATTCGACAATAAACCGCAACTTTTCCGTTGTCATTTCCATGCGTGTAGCTACTTCCTCTGCAGTTAGAGGACAACATTCAACTGATATCTGGTTGACTATTTTCTTAATTTGGGAAACACTTTCATACAGGTAAACTGGCAACCGAATGATGCGAGAATAGTCGCAAATAGCTCTAGTAATAGCTTGGCGAATCCACCAAATGCCGTAAGTAGAAAATTTATAGCCTTTGGTGCGATCAAATTTTTCTGTGGCACGAATTAGCCCTAAACTTCCTTCTTGAATTAAGTCTTGGTAGTCCAACCCACGTCCCTGATATCGTTTGGCAATTGATGTTACTAGTCGCAGGTTAGCTGTGACCATTTTATTTTTTGCTCTTCTGCCTTTTTGCAGGCGATCGCTTAATTCTGATACACTGATTTTTGCTGCTGTTGCCCATTCTGCTTCATCAACTTCTTGCTGTAGTTTTTTCTCTAGTTTTTCACGACTTCTAATTAATACTAATAATTCATCAATTTGACAAGCTAAATTGCTTTCTTCTTCGGCACGTAAACGGGAAATTTTATTAATTTCTTGTTGATAAAATATAATTGAATCTTCAGTAAATGTTGCTTCTGGTGGCTCTTCATCTAGGTTATAGCCTGGTTGATAATTATACTGATTTGTGAATATTTGCTGAGATTTTGATTGTTTTGTGTGAGCTGCTGTTTCTAGCCAATAAGTATCGTAAGAATTAGGATTTTTACAGTCAATTAACCACCATTTGGCTCTGAGATTAATATTGTCTAATTTATTATTTATTTTCTCTGGGGTAACTATTACTAATTGATGATAATTTTTTGTGCCAATTAATAAAAAATTATCTGTACTTTCGTAGAGAGTGTGAGCTATACCTCTCATTAGGTTGTAAAGTTTACAATCTTTTTGAAATTTTTCTGGTCGTAACTCGAATAGTAATACTTGTAAATTATCTTTTTCGTCATCATAAATTTTGTAAGCATCACAGATAGCTTCATCACACTCCGTCGGTAATTTTAATTGTTCAATATTTAATTGTTCGGCTTGGAAATTATAACCAAGTTTTTCAAACAAAGCCACTATTTGCTTCGGGCTACTGATTTGTTTTATGTCGTTTAAATCTAATGACTGCCCTATCATTTTAGCTGTCTCCAAAATTAGTTTATGTTAATGTTTCTGGGGCTTTAGTATTTGCATGAAAAACATCGTTTTTTTTGTTTTCTAATTAGGGTTTGCTGAATAAAGGTATAAGTTAGGATAGCTAAGGCTTTTAGAGCTTTTTATCTTCAATTTATCTCCTAGTTATTGGCTCTTATTGGCCTCAAAATACGAAAATCTTCTGCTGAAATTCAAGAAAATTTCTGCACATAAAATGGCCGAAACCATTGCCTGTTAACCCCATCTCCGCGTCTGGTGCGTCCCCCCGTCCCCGTGTCTTACCCCTATCAACCAATTTTTTCAGAAGACCCTAATTAGGGTTTGCCAAATAACTGTTTTTATGGAGAGTAGGGACTATTTTCTACGGAATACTCTGCAAACGAGTTTGCGACAGCACGAAATCGCCTGTACAGGATTCATGGCAATTACAGCGGAAATAAGGAGAATAATCATCTGCTATTTTTAGCTTTTAGCCGCCAAAAACTTGTACTTTTTTGACATCAAAAATAGCATAGCCTTATCTATAAATGCTTTTAGATTTAATCACTATACTCTCATTAATTTGATTAATAAGTGTAAGTTTTGAGAAACATTTATTGATTTGTTTCCTGAATAATTTTTATGAAATTTAAGTAGGTTATAGAGAACCTTAAAATTAGCAAAAATTTACACCTGTTGACAAGCAGTTTTGCTAATCAGTGGCGATCGCACTGAAAAATTTATAGGTATAACTACCCCTGAATTTGTCCTAATTTACTCAACTTTTTTATATTTTTCTATTTAATTTACCATTTTTTTTCAAAACTGTCAATACTTTTCGTCAAAATATATTTAAATAGTGGGATTAATGATGTAGTATTTGAGTCTGAAGATAAATTTATAGCTTACCATATTTAAAATATTATGTCAAAAATTAAGTATATGAGACTTAGTAAGCGATAGTCCCGAAGACCTCTTAGCGATCGCTCTTACAGCATATTGGGCTGATTATGTACAAGGCGTGAATATTGCCCGCTAGGTGTGTACCTCATAACATTGGGAAGCAATGAAAACCGCTGTATCTTCACTTGCTCTTAATATTTTGTACTCACAAGATTACCTTGCGTTACAATTAAACTACAACACCTCTGTTTAGGAAACTATTAGACACCTACAAGTTTAAAGTCTGTCCAAAATTAGCTAATTGAATACATACAAACCATCATCAACCAAATTTCTGAGGATGAAAAACCTTTGAGGAAATTCTTGAAGACTACGATGATTTAGAAAAAGACGATATCCTCGCTGCTTTGCAGTTTGCTACTCGCTTAACTCAAGTAAAAAGTATTTACAGTATAGAACAAAAACTAGGGACGCTGCATCCAACGTCCCTTTTTAGCTGACTGCTGACCGCTAATAGCTGAAAGCTAATAATTATGAAGTCCTAAACCGCACTAACTCTTCCCCAGTCTTAGCATCGTGAGCGTGAACAGTACACACCAAACAAGAATCAAAAGACCGAGCTACATGACCTACCTCCACAGGATCATTCACATCAGCGATCGGAATACCTACTAACGCTTCCTCAATTGGTCCGCGCACACCCTCACCGTCGCGGGGTCCGACATTCCAAGTAGTCGGCGCAATAACTTGATAGTTATAAATTTTGCCATCCTCTATATCAACCCAATGACAAAGGGAACCACGACTAGCATCAGTGGCACCCCAACCCCGACCATCTCTTTCTTGAGGCTTAATATACCAAGGGTCACGCAGTTTAAATTCCCGCAAACAATGTTCAACTTGCCGATATAACTTTGTCAGTTCGTGCATCCTGGCAAACACGCGCAAATGTACGCTCGGTCCGCCCATTTTCTTAAACATATCTAAAACTAAACCGTCTTTATGCTGCCAACTTTCTCCATGGTCGCCACCTGCTACCAATTCCCGTGCCAAAGCACCTACTTCCATCCGACCAAAATCTTGGTGAGATACAGCAGTTGACCAAGAATAAGCACCATCAAAGTCAACGTGGTTATTCGGAGTAGGAATAGTAAAACGACTAAAAGGATGTATATTGCCCTCACCTTCGTTATACCAAGCGTGACTAGTATTCTCCCGTGCAAAACTATGATCCATCAAATGATGAGTATCTGTAGCACTATCGTATACTCCACTCTTCATTATTAAGGCAGCATTCCGACCTTCAATAGTGGGAAACTGATATCTGTCTTCATGGGGCAAGTATCCCCAAGTCATATATTTGTCTACACCCGCACCATATTTATCCAAACCAATATTGAGACCCATGCGCCAATAAAACCCAAGGTCTGAGTTAGCATGATTAGGATTTTCATCTAACCATTCTAGGAATTCTTCATAAGTTTGAATTTGTTCAAACCTGTCAATAGAACAACCCAACCATATCGGTTCTAACCAGTTAGTGCGATAATATTCTAACATCGCCCAAGCGCGGGTGACATCTGTAAGAGTGGGAGTACACATGACTCCACCAGGAACCATGAAACTAGAGTGAGGCCACTGACCGCCGAATAGAGCGTATATTTCTACAGGTTTGGCTGCAACAGTTATGCCTGGTTCGTAGGAACTACCTGTGAATGGCGCGAAACGTTTGCAGGCTTCTTCGTAGAAGGGGCTGTTTTGATATTTTTTGTTAGTTAGGTCGATTGCATATAACCCATAAAAGTAGCGCGGATGACTTTGCAGGGTTTCTACTAGTTGACCGAGGTTACGAGCAAGGATAGCGTTGCGCGGTACTTCTGTCATCCAAGCTGTATCTAACGCCCAAGATGCACAGGTTAGGTGAGAAGCGCCACAAATACCACATATTCTGGGGGTGACAATGAGTCCTGCTTTTGGGTCTTTTCCTCGTAGAATGACTTCAAAACCGCGAAACATTTGCGCTTGTGTCCAAGCGTTGATTACTTGTCCATCTTGAATATCAACTCTTACGTCTAAGTCTCCTTCTACGCGACCTACTGGGGAAATATCTAATGTTTGTACTCTAGTTTGAACCATTTTTTATTAAAGCTCCAGAATAATACAGTTATCAGTTATCAGTTATCAGTAGCTACAGTTTAATTTCTTGAGTAGGTTGGGTTAAGCGAAAGCGCAACCCAACAACAATATCTAAGTAGCTAGGTGTAATTAAATGTCTAAAGCAAATGAGGATGTATGTTTCTGATGACTTAGAAAAGCAATTATTGTCATTATCAATGGGAAGAAAGCAGAAATGACGGAGGACTTATTTTTTTTGGTTACCCTATCGGAAGCAAGCTACGTTTCCATGCTTTGCAACGCTAACGCAAAAACCCAATTGACAAAGCTATTTCCTTGTTTTAAACTGTAAAAAAGTCTTCTTCTGCCCAAGCTGGAGTCGAGTCTTTGGCAACGATACTGAGCAAGGCATAATCTTTCCGGTTGACTCCGATTGGCAATTCTTTGGGAACTCCCATTACTGTTTGAGTTTTGAATACTGTTCCCGGTACGAGGTCGTGGAATGGAAATTCTGGTTCTGTACAACCTAAGCATGGCATTCCAGCACGAGTTTTTGAGGAAACTCGATTCCACAAAATTCGGTTGCATGAGGAGTGAGTCATGGGTCCGCGACAACCTAAGTCATAGAATAGACATCCTTTGCGTTGCCCAAAATCTGATGTTGAGGCTTTGTAGGCAAAATGAACGTTGCGAGTACAACCTGTTTGAGTAAAGCTTTTGAAGAATGTTTCTGGGCGATGAAATTCGTCTAAGGTAATGTCGTCTAGTCTCCCCATAGCGATCGCCACTAATATTTGGGAAATCCAATCTGGGTGTGCGGGGCAACCAGGAATATTGATGACTGGATATCCGGCTTTACTTTTGTAGTCGTCTCCTAAAAGTCCGCCTTTTTTCCGCTTCAAAAATTGCAAGCCTTGAGATTCACTGGGATTTGGTTCCATTGCTGGAATACCACCATAAGTAGCGCAGTCTCCCACCGCTACTACAAAACCCGCTACTTCTGCTAATTCTGTTACCCAATCTTTCATCGGCCGATCGGCAAAACGATTCCATTCTCCTGTACCATAAGGAGCGTTAATTACTGTGCCTTCGTATACAAAAACATCTAAATGTATTTTTCCAGAAATACAGTCTTCTAATAGTTGTTTAACGTTTGTACCAAGTTCAAATCCTAGAGAAGGATGCCAGAGTATATTGATGCCGAAGTCTGTGATTAGGTCACAAATATTTGGTTCTTCAGCATTGAGAAATGAGATAGTATTGCCAGAACAGGCTCCGCCTTGGAGCCAGAGTAGATTTATCATTTTCCCCAATTCTGTTCTTTTTTATATGAGGTTGAGAGCAAATTCACAATGAGATTTTGTCGCGCTCTGCTTCAACCTTTATGGAATTATAAACGCCATATAATGCTAAGTTTGTATTTATTTATAAAATTTTTTATTATTGATTAATTGTTGGTTTGATTACAGAGTTTATGTTATTTTATATACTTTTTTTTGAATATTTTATTGCTAGTAAAATCTTAAACAAATCTAAAATTAAGTTGTGCTAAATTTGCTGAAATTATCATAGATGAAGGAATTTTGATTATTCCTAACTTTAACTTCCTTCCTTGAATATTTTATAGCAATCCTATTTAGGTTGTGGCTTCAGAAAAGTTTTCCTTCTCTATGCACAACCTAGAGCAGATAGCTCTAGGTAAGAGACAGATTAACCGACTCTCTCTCAACAAAAGCCACTTATACTAAATTGATAAATGTTGGCTATACATATTATCAATATTGGGTTTAGGGTGTGGGCTGTGGTGAAATAATAGGAAAAAAAAAGAAAAAGGCTGATAAAAGGGATAAAGTGGAAAACCTTGATTAATTAGTTAATAGTTGAAGTTTTCTCAAGCATCACATTATTTTTTTTAAGTGGTATTATATTTGATATTGCGTTGGTGAATTAAGCTATGAAATCTAAATAGCGTCAAAGATAAAATGCTTTTAAATTAGAAGTTAGGCAATCCCCATTTCAATAAAAATCATAGCCAAAATCACCAACGCCTTTGATGGGATACAAATGTTTTAGCTGTAAATAGAAAACATTTTTTTTCAACTTACTTTTAAAAGTTTTCTTGATTTGATCTAAAATTGAAGTTAGCGATCGCTACACGATTAAGTTATTCTCACTCACTAATATCATTTCCAGTCAATTAGCGCTTTTCGCTCTTGATGAACCACATCGCCATCAACCAAACCTTGTAAGAACGTTCCATGCAACCTCCCTACTATCGAAATGAAAACCGCTGTAGTATTAACCCAACTAGGGTGGGCAAATATTACCTTTGTTTAGCATTGATTTTAATAATCACATTTGCCCACCCTGCTCGCGCGTCTGTATTAGCAGATACAATTAGTAAATAAAATGTAAATTGGAGTGATCAATATGGCGGCCAAAAAAATTTTGATGTTAGTCGGTGACTATGTGGAAGACTACGAAGTAATGGTGCCGTTCCAAGCACTGCAAATGGTTGGTCACACCGTACACGCTGTTTGCCCTGACAAAACTTCCGGCCAAACCATCAAAACGGCTGTCCACGATTTTGAAGGTGACCAAACCTACAGCGAAAAACCAGGTCACAACTTCGTCTTAAATGCTACTTTCGATCAAATTAACCCCACTGACTATGATGCTTTAGTTATTCCTGGTGGACGTGCACCCGAATATATTCGCCTCAACGACAAAGTGCTGAAAATATGTCGCCATTTTGCAGACAATCATAAAGCGATCGCTTCTATCTGTCATGGTTTACAGGTGCTTGCTGCTGCTGGGGTTTTGGAGGGAAAACGTTGTACTGCTTATCCTGCTTGTAGTCCTGATGTTTTGAGGTCTGGTGGCAAATATGTGGAAGTTCCCCCAGACCAAGCAGTGGTGGATGGTAATTTTGTCACAGCTCCAGCTTGGCCAGCTCATCCCCAATGGTTGGCAGAATTTTTGAAGGTATTGGGAACTAAAATTGAACATCTAGATATGGCGATTGTTTAGGATTTACAGCAGATTTCGGACAAATGATGTACAAGGTGTTAATATTAATACCCTTTTAGTGGCAGGGCTAATTCTTTGTCGTCACAGAATATTTGCAACCCTATATTTTTTGAGTCCTATACTTCCCACTCTTCCCACCCTTCCCACACTCCCCACTCTCTCCTCCTTTTTTCTAAGCGTGACAATAAATAGACTCTGCTTTTAGTGCGGGCATTTGGCCAGCGATCAGGTGTATCTAATCACAGTGGGAAGTGCTGTAAGATTAAATTTGAGAGTGCCAAGCTAAGATTTTCTTCATTCTCAGCAGCACTCCAATTTTTTTCAAGTCGCTGACTAAATTATCCACAGCAACTACCACAGTCTGGGGTAGAATCTAATCGACAACTACCACAATCTAATTCTGGAAAAGTACAATCACTACACTCCAGCATTTCTAAGTAGCAACAATCAATATTTTGTATAGTACGATTACAATTTAATCTCTTCTGAGAGGCATCTTTTACTTTTTTTGTTTTTACTTTACGGGGTTGATTTTTGCCTGATTTTTCTGATTTTTCCGAATTACTAATTGCCTGTAATTTGATAATCTGATTAGCTTTTTTGCAAGCTTTAAATCTGTGATTTGCTGCTTTAATTGCTCTTGATAAATCTTGTTCTATAAACATACGTTTTATGTATTCAGAACAAGATTCACCATTATACAAAACTCTATAAGCACAAGCAAATCCTTTTCTCTGCGAAATATATTTTTGATACCCACTAATTAAAACCACAGCAATTTTATTCATATCTGTATTTTTATAGATGTTTATGTAGGCTGTTTAGCAAGTCTATTCATTAGGGTCTACTAGATTTTTATGTAGGCTTTTTAGCAATTATATTCATTAGGCTTTGCGGAAAAAGTCTTTTTGTAGAAGGTTATTTCAGTTATCAGTTATCAGTTATCAGTTATCAGTTAACAGTTATCAGTTAACAGTTAACAGTTAACAGTTATCAGTTATATCATGTCCGGTTGAATAGTTATAAATAAAGATCGAAGAGTCAGTAGTCAGGAGGGAAGAAGAGAATGAAAATGAGAAAGTTTTTTTATCACTAATTATCCGGACATAATATTAACAGTTAATAGTTATAGAGTTTCCCAGACTAATGAGGTACAAATATCTTGATTTCTATTGTATTCCCAGATGCGTTGTTCCCGAAAACAAAGGAATGAGCATAGCAAACCCAATATAGGAATTGCTACGCGAAATAAATAATATTCACCTACAACCTACAACCTACAACCTGCCACCGACCCCAATCTCTCTATCAGAAAAAGGTTTCAGGAGTTGCTTATTAAGAGATAGCTTAAAATGGGAGGCTTTAGACAATAATTTTTCGGTAATTGAGAAATAATAAAAAATTACAGCTAAAGTTAACTTTCATAACCTTAGAAGTAATGATTCATAACTAATTGCTGATACTGACCGCTAATAGCTGAATGGTGACAAGCTGACAATAAGTTATTCTTTGAGAGCTGCTTCAACAAATATCAAACGGTCATTACCCCAATACATATTATCCCCAACAAAAAATGTAGGAACTCCAAATACTCCTCTTTTAGCAGCAGCTTCTGCTTCTGCATCTACTTCTTTTAGTACAATCGGGTCATTAATTGCAGCAATAATATTTTCACCATTTAGCCCTATCTCCTGAGCAATTTTTCCCAAAACTTCAGCATCAGCAATATCTAAGTCATTAATGTAATAAGCCTCCATTACAGCGTCAATAAAATCTCTTAATTTTCCTTCTTTTTTAGCAACTATACCTGCAGCACTAGCCGGACGATTATCCATAGGAAATCGGGAAGGCATATTTAAAGTGACATTATAATATTTCTGCCAATTTTCGATATCTTTGATCAAATATTTCAATTTGCTTGGGATAGTTCCTGGCCCCGGATTACCTGTTAATTCCCACAGTTTTCTTAGGTCAATTAAATGATAGTTTAAGTTGCATTTTGTTCGTTCTACTAAAGCAGGTATTTGGGTTTGAGCTAAATAAGCAAAAGGACTGCTAAAGCTGTAGTATATATCGAGGGTTTTGCTCATATTTTTTAATCAGTTTATAGGGGGTTAAGAGTATATCTATAAAATAAAATATTAAATCCTAGTTTAGCAAAATTTTAGGGTGCGTTAGACGGCTTAAATTCAGACTATTAAAAAGAGATTGAGTAATCTGTCGTAACTCAGCATTTTCGATGTGTCAATCAAGTAGGGTGGGTTAGGCGCTGTTCAACTGAATAGGTTATTCCTAACTTGCCGTAACTTACCAAGAATTTTTCTTCAACCATCTCTTAATATTTGTTTTACAGATATTTTATGAGAGAGATTTTGATAATGCTAAAAATAGCTATAGCAATCTTGTTTCAGTTGTAATATTCTGGTGGTAGTCTGGAGTCATAATTTTAGATAGTGTTTTTCAGCAATTAATTAATCATGATCCCTTCTTAAAATAAGTGCATTGACTCAAAGGAAAATTTGGAATTTTTACCCCTGAAAAAGCTATCCTTGATCAGCAACTCCTGAAACCCTGTGGATAGGGGGGTGGGGAGATGGGGAGGTGGGGGGAGCAAAGCATCTAATTAAATAGGTTTACTCTCCTTTGAATACCCATTAAATCGCAAATACATAACTTCTATCTAACTGTGTACATTTTATGTTAATAAAGATGTTTATAAAGCATAGCTTAAAAAGGGAGGTTTTTAACCTGAATTGTTGAATTAATAATTATTAACTATCGACTCTTAATAATTAATAATTAATTATTAATTATTAATTATTCGGCAAAGCTAAAGATTAAGACACCTAGAGTGATTAATATTCGGTATGTTCGGTGGATTACGGCGGACAGTTAAGATTGTGGTAAGTCAGCATCAGTATTGCCGCCTAATACCATTTTGATAAATGTTTGCTACAAATAAATAGGGGATTTTTTAGGAGTCAGGAGTCAGGAGTCAGGAGTCGCATAGGAATTCCTTTAATACCATGTTTTAGGTCATAAATAATCTTTTTTGTCAAAGGGACATCTTATTAAAAGTCTTTTTATTCCCCTTACCATTCGTAACATTCTTTTTTTTAATTGGTATAAGACACCCTAAAGTAGGATTTAATATTCCTTTTACAAAGAGTATCTTAGAGATTGTTAGTTACTATTATTAACTGTAATCACAATTTTCCCAACCAACTTAGGATTGCTATAGTAATTATTTTACTGTTTTTTGTGCGATAACTCCCCAAAAAAGCTCCCAAAAAAAGCAAATAATCCTAATTCATTTAAACAAAATTTTTTTTTGAGTTTTGATTTTTAATAAAAAAGTCCATTTATTCATGGTTTAGTATCGAAGTGTTAAGCTCTGTTGCAATTTCTTCATATATCCTCAGAAAATCAACCACAACACCCAAGTCCGTGATAACATCCCATTTTGTAAGTATATAGAAAAAATTTAGGAGAAAACCTTTGACTTTAAGGGTTGCTGTTGTTGGTTCTGGCCCAGCAGGCTCATCTGCTGCTGAGACCCTAGTAAAAGCAGGGATTGAAACTTATTTATTTGAACGCAAACTCGACAATGCTAAACCTTGCGGTGGAGCTATTCCACTGTGCATGGTCAGTGAGTTTGACTTGCCACCAGAAATTATTGATCGCCGCGTTAGAAATATGAAAATGATATCTCCCTCTAATGTAGAGGTAGATATTCATATAGAAAAACAAGATGAATATATAGGTATGTGCCGTCGGGAAGTTTTAGATGGCTTCCTCAGAGATCGGGCAGCTTCTTTGGGAGCTAACTTGATTAATGGCACGGTTTATAAACTTGATATTCCTAATAATGATAGAGACCCCTATACTATTCACTACTCAGACCATTCTGAAGCTGGTGTCCAGGGAATAGCTAAAACTCTGAAAGTGGATTTAGTAATTGGGGCAGATGGGGCTAACTCTCGTGTGGCCAAGGCTATTGATGCTGGAGATTATAACTATGCGATCGCTTTCCAAGAACGCATCCGTCTCTCTGACCATTTAATGGCCTACTACGACGACTTGGCAGAAATGTATGTGGGCGATGATGTGTCCCCAGATTTCTATGCTTGGGTATTCCCTAAATATGACCACGTTGCTGTGGGTACTGGTACAATGAAACCTAATCAGGCCAGAATTAAACAGTTACAAGCAGGTATAAGGGCCCGTGCTGCGAAGCGTCTTGAAGGTGGAGAAATTATTAAGGTAGAAGCTCACCCAATTCCTGAACATCCTCGTCCTCGTCGGGTACGCGGTAGAGTTGCTTTAGTTGGAGATGCTGCTGGTACTGTTACTAAGTCTTCTGGCGAGGGTATATATTTTGCAGCTAAGTCTGCTCGGATGTGTGCTGAGACTATTGTTGAGACTTCTAATAATGGTGCTACTATCCCTACGGAAGCAGATTTGAAGCTTTATTTGAAGCGCTGGGATAAGAAGTATGGCATGACTTACAAAGTGTTAGACATTTTGCAAAGAGTGTTCTATCGTTCTGATGCTACTCGCGAAGCTTTTGTGGAAATGTGTGCTGACCTGGATGTACAGAAGCTAACTTTTGATAGTTATTTGTACAAAACTGTTGTGCCTGCTAATCCTTTGGTTCAAATGAAGATTACTGCTAAGACTATTGGTAGTTTGCTCAGAGGTAATGCTTTAGCACCTTAAATAAATTAGACCTCTCCGAAAAATAGAGAGTAGGGAGTAGGGAGCAGGGAGCAGGGAGCAGGGAGAAATAATTGATTTGATTTTTGATTATTGGAGATATCTATTTATGACAGAGATATCAACGCTTTTCATAATTTGCTTGAATTTTCTGAGGGATATATAGGGCAGGAAGTGTCCAAATATACGCCTAACCAAGCTGTTGAAATTCAGTGTATTAAGAGCGTTAGTTCTTGAGGGTAGGAAGCCCCACCCTACTTTGTTGAAGGTGGGGTACTTCACTTACTTGCTGTTGGTCAAAAACCAAAAGCTTGTCCCCGCCCCAGTTGTAGTCTACCCTCGTGTAGGCGAGAGCGAGGATAGACCTTGTGCCCTTCCCTACCTATGTGAGGATAAACCTTGTACCCGTGCAGGCGGATGCCCCGCAGGTCTCAGGCAGGGGTCAAAAGTTACAAATTACTTTTGTGTTGATTGAAATAGTACCTCAGTAGTCAGCTATCAGCTATCAGCTTTCAAGGGTTATGATGGTGGTTTTAATCCCTCATCAATGTACACCACTAATTTTTCTAATTTATAGTGGGGCAACTTAAACCTACCGATTTTAGCTAATAGCTGAAGCGCTGAAACGCTGATAGCTTGTTAAGTTAATATTAAAATCCTGGGTAATGCTTAGTGCAGGATTTTAATATTGTTCAGTGCTGAATTTATCAGTTGCTATACTAAGAAAACCTTGGGGCTGTGGCTCAGATGGATAGAGCAAGCGCCTCCTGAAGTGTCGGGCACCATGTGAGGAAACTCTGTGAGTGAATGTGGTCAAACTCAAGGAAGCCTAAGTCTTAATATTGAAGGATATGGTAATCTTGAGCCAAGCTTTATCAACAAAGTTGGTAAAGAAGGTGCAGAGACTAGGTTTTAAGGGACAAGTAAGTTCTCCTTAAACATTAGGCCACCACCTAAAGCTATTGGAGCTATGGTGAAGGGATAGTCCAGAGAGTGGGGAAACTCACACAAATCTGAAGCGCTAGGTCGCCGGTTCGAATCCGGCCAGTCCCGTTGAGAATTCAAAAGTCATAAGCTTTTTTTTCAGCTTAAGTTTATTTCTACAGCAGATTTAAAGTTAATAAAGTACAGACACTAGCTCTAAAAGCTTAGTATAAAAGCTATTTGACTTTTATAACTTATGCTAATATTTTTGCTGTAATTTTGTATGGGGGGTCGCCTTCTCCGGATGGCGGGTTGTGCCTGCTGAATATTTAATTGAAGCTGTTCCCATCTGTAAGACTACGGATGGTTTTTTGATTATTTTTAAAAATATGGTGTTGAGGATAGTTTCAACTAAGGAATTATATAAAGGTCTCAAAATTTCCCGCATTTTCTGGTTTTTAGTGGGATTTATGCTAACTTTTTGGGTTGGTTATCAGAAGTTTGCAGGTAGTGTTGAACCACCTCAAGCTTTATTGGTACTTGGTGGGGCGATAGAAAGAGAGGCGTTTGCTGCTGAATTTGCCCGCCAACATCCTAATTTACATATTTGGGTCTCTTCTGGTACTAATCCAGAATATGCTGAGTGGTTATTTTCTGAGGCTGGCATTTCACAGAACCGCTTACATTTGGACTATGATGCAGTGGATACTGTAACTAATTTTACTACGATAGTGGATAAACTACAGTCTGAAGGGATTACGAGTATTTATCTGATTACTTCTGATGACCATATGCGTCGCGCTAGAGTAATTGGGGAGATTGTTTTGGGCAGTCGGGGCATTAATTTAAAGCCCCTACCTGTGCCTTCTGGGCGATCGCCTGAACCAATTGAAAAAGCAATTCGGGATGGTGCGAGAGCGATTTTGTGGTTAACTACTGGTTATACTGGTGAAGATTTGCTCAATCAATTTTCTTCTTGAGTAGCAGCAGATTCTTGTACTAATACAAATGGTTGTACTATTAAAGCATTAAATTTTTTCTTATCATCACTATTCCAAATAGATAACTGTTCGGCTGAGGGCTTAGAAATAAGTTCTCGGCTAATCCAGTTTTGTACAGAAGATGTCTGATCGGAAGCGATCGCAACTCCCGCATCCAACAAATCTAATTCTTGGTCTATGATTACTACAGCATCACGCTTCACATGAGGTACTAGCCAATTCCATTCAGCTACATCTAAATTTTCTGCTAATTGTGCTCTAATATCTTCCATTATCTTTACTTTAAATTAATTAATTTCTCAACGTCCTAAGTCGTGCATTTTGTTTATTATATCGGCACATTTTTGACTAACAGTTTCTAACTCTTTTTTATTTGTCGATTCAGGTGGTGGTATTATTTCTCCAATCCTGACAGTAAGAGGTACAGGATTAGGTATTATACCTTGACGTTTGACTGCATGAGTACCCCAAAGCGATACTGGCAATAATGGTACTTTTGCCTTGGCAGCAATTAAGGCTGCCCCCAATTTCGGTTCTGTAATTCTACCATCTGGAGTCCGAGTTCCTTGTAGAAATATACCTGCTGCCCATCCCTCTGCCAAAGAATTTAGCGCTGATCGAATAGCGCTCCTGTCTGCAGAACCTCTTTTAACTGGATAAGCACCATAAAGAGAGATAAATTCCTTTAAAAAAGGTACCTGAAATAATTCTTCTTTGGCCATAAAAGCTAAAGGTCTTCTCATACAGACAGATACAATGGGTGGATCTAGGTCACTAGCATGATTACTAACTACAACTAATGGGCCTTCTAAGGGGACATTTTCTTGACCGTAGACGCGACACCGAAAATAAAAGCGGAGAATAGGAACTATGACAGACCACTTTAGTAAGCGGTAGAGAACTAAACTTTCTACAGGTTCACGATTTCTAGTCACAGGATATTATTGAGTTATCTGTTATCTGTTATTCAGTTATCAGTAAATAAGCAAAATTACTTTTAGATATACTGCTAAACTACACAAGTATACAGCAAATTTCATCTCAATGAGGCACTCCTATGCCGAGCAAGATGACTGCACCACAAAGGTTTTATGTTACACAGATTTTTAAATTGATGAACCACATCACCATCGAGCGCTTTTAACCTGAGTAGACCACAAGTTCAGCCTTCTTGGAATTCGCAGCCCTCGTTTCACCTAAAACCTAACACCAATTAAAAAAAATAATTTGATGCTTGAGCAAACTTCAACTATTAACTAATTAATCAAGTTTTTCCACTTTATCCTTTTGATAACCAGCCTTTTTCTTTGTTTTTCCTCTGATTTCACCACACCCAACACCCCACAGCCAAAACCCAAGATTGATAATATTTGTAGCCAAAATTTCTTGATTTGGTATAATACCTACTACCTAGACTTTTAACTGTGGTTTACTCATATAAAAACTGCTGTAATATTTGTACCTCATAACTTAGTCAACAGTTGTATTTTTAGTTTGTTTTTACCTTCTTAAAAATGTTCAATTTATTTGGCATAGATACTTAGTTTATTGATATAAAATCTGCTTGTTCTATAAGTTGCTGACCTTGATTTGATAAAGCAAATTCTAGGAAATTTTGTACTGCTGGGCTGATTGGATTTTGCACTGCTAAAAATACATTCCGACTCAGAACATAATTCTGATTATTAATAGCAGTTTGGTCTAGAGGTGAAACTCCATTAATAGGTATAATTCTTACTGTTGTTTGATTTTTGGCTTGAGCTACTGTTGTATAGCTAATTCCGTTACTCTTTAGTTCTCGTAAAATAGGGGTAGTAACATCTCTTTCATAAGTAATAAAATTAGAACTATCAGGAGCAAAAGATTCTCCTAATAATACAACATCTTGGAAGAAACTATAAGTGCCACTTTTAGGAGAGCGATTAATAACTTTAATTGGTAAATCAGGGCCTCCTATTTCTGACCAGTTAGTAATTTTTCCCTGATAAATATCTTTAAGTTGGTCTAAAGTTAAATCTCCTGTATAAAGATTTTCTATCCCTACAACTATTGCTAGAGAATCTTGAGCAATTGGAATTAATTTGATTCCTGCTTCAGCTTCTTCTGGTTCTAATGGTCGAGATATTGCTGCTATTTGTACTTTATTTGCCAGTAAGTTTTTCATACCTTGATTTGAACCGTTTGGTAAACCTTCTGGCACTCCATAAGTGACGGGAATATTAGGATATTTTTGTTGGTAAGAATTTTCTAAAAGCTTGATCAATTTTACCATTGTTACACTACCATCCATTGCTAATACATTAGGATTTGGTAGGGAAGTATCAAGGTTAGAAACTATTTGATTCGCTTGTTCTGTCAAGCTGAGTTTTGGGGGTGGGTTATTCTGGTTATTAAGTGTATTGGGAATATTATTGGTAGTATTTTCTGGCTGATTTTTATTTAAGAAAAACCAATAGCCTGCACCAGCAAATAGCAGAAATAATATAATAAAAACAATTAGTGGTGGTCTATTACTTTGAGCCATGATTACTGAAGTTTTGTTTTGATTAAAAATTTTTCTGATATAGTGTCTGACAGATTGTTTGTAAAGGAAATATAAAAATGAGATAGGCAACAGGGAATAGGGAATAGGGAATAGGGAATAAGAAATCAAGACAATTATTTCTCACTTAAAAATCTAGGAATATATTTACCTCAAATCTCTCTATCTACAGGATTTTAATCCTTTGAAGTATAATCACTTTGGGATTTTAGTAACTATTCCTTCTCTTGATACTTATTTTACCAAAAAATTCTGGTCTAAATCCTCGCCTTTTAAGGGGATAAAAAAAGAGAATATTCCTGATGTCAAGCTTCTTACTTGAGTTAGACTTACTGATAACTGTTAAAGTTTGCGTAGCATTCCGGAGGAAAGTTCCTCCGCAGGAGCCTAACTAATAACTGAAATTACAAACACTCTTTGATATAGGGAGTATTTTTGTAGGATAAATGGTATTAAAGAGGGGGTAATCGAAAAAAATGTCGCTCAATTTTTCCACTCTTACTCTGCAAAAAATACTCACATTTTTCCCAACTTAGTTGCTAAAAAATAGCACTTTTTTTTCCATACAAAAGGCTTGAATCTTTACAGCGCTTTCCGATGTTATAAGGTACACACCTACCGGGAAAGATGCCTGCACTACAAGACATCAAATTCACGCCTTGTATATGCTGTATCTGTAATTTTTTTGAGACTTAATCAGCAAGCCCTACCTAAGCACTTACCGAATTATTAATAATTAATAATTCTGGTTGAAAGCCGACCCTTTTAAGGGGAAAAAAGCGGTCGAGGGATGGCGAGGTCTCCTTTCCCTCCGGGACGCTACGCGAACGCCATATCCAATCGACCAAGAGAAGAAATAATATTTCCTGATATTCAATTCCGTAACGGTTTTAACCAGAGGTAATTATCAATTAATGAATAAATTAGGATACCTATATAAATAACATTCCTATTTTAGTTGTGAAAAAAATATCCTAGAAAAAGGTAACAGAGGTAAAAGTTTCAGGATTTTTGTCTGTTTTTTGATTTTTTACAAATGATTTAGGATTGCTAGATTTCCTCTATACTACTCACATTTTTTAATTCTAATTCTGGGCAAGTTCGTTTAATTAAACCTGTCAAAACTTTTCCAGGACCAATTTCTACAACTTTTTCTATTCCCATTTCTGGTAATTTTAAAGATGTTTCTCGCCACCGTACACCGTTTGTCATTTGTTGAGCAAGACGTTGTTTGATTGTAACTGCATCAGTAGTAGGAGTAGGTTCAAAATTAGAAATAACTGGAACTTTTGCATCAGCAAATTTTACTGATTCTAATATTTGTTGAAATTCACTAGATGCTGACTGCATGAATCGAGAATGGAACGCCCCAGAAACATTTAGTTTGACTCCACGTTTAGCTTTTACTGTATTTAGAATAGTTTCTACTGACTCTGGTGTTCCAGATATTACAACTTGAGCAGAACTATTATCATTTGCTAGGACTACATCAGCAGTTTGCTGTAGTTGTTCTTGAAGTTGTTTTTGATCAAATCCAATTAAAGCTGCCATTTGACCACCCGCAGTTTTACTCATTAATTCGGCGCGTTTTTTTACTAATTTTAATCCTGTTTCAAAGTCAAATATTCCTGCCACATAGAGAGCAACATATTCTCCTAAACTGTGACCTGCAACAATATTTGGTTCTAGTGAACGAGCAAACATTTCGTCTGCTAAGATACTTTCTACTGTATATAAACAGGGTTGAGTATAGAGAGTTTGAGATAATTTTTCTGCTTCGTTTTGGCAAATTTCTGTTACAGACCAACCTAAAATTTGGTCTGCTTGTTCAATTTTTGCTTTGGCAGATGGCAAGTTTAATAAATCTACTCCCATGCCAATTTTTTGAGAACCTTGCCCCGGAAACACCCATGCTGTTTTTGTCATTTTTCTATTATTTGATTTTTCTAATCTAATGTTTGTTTAATGGTTTAATTGTTACTAAGAAAAATTTTATATCTAAAATTAGTTAATACCAATTTCATGTAGTTTAGTTACTCAGGTTTAGAATAGTCATTAGCCAGTAGGGGTGATTTCCTACTGAATGCTCTGCAAACGCGTTTACGAAGTATTCCGGAACGGAAATCACACGTACAGTAGTCAGAAATTATGGTGAGTAGCGTTACTTTTTGAATTTGCTATAAATTTATTCTTGGAAGTAGAGGAAAAATTTTTAGGATAACAACTTTTAACATATAAAAAGTATTTAGGAGTCGTGTAAAAATAAACTGAACAGTTTTTTTAGGTAAGCTAAATTCCAGAATCTATTTAAGATAACATTTGTACAAATTATTTTTACATGATGCCTTAATGCCGGAAAAATCTAAATTGATTTGATAACTTTTTTTTCCTTCCTCTTTCTTTAACTAAACCCCCCACTCAAAAATTGCAGCTCCCCAAGTTAAGCCAGCACCAAAACCAGAAGCAGCAATAATATCTCCTGGTTTAACTTTGCCTTCTCTAACTGCTTCATCTAAAGCTAGGGGTATAGAAGCAGCAGAAGTATTGCCATAATTACGAAGATTACTGATTACTTTTTCTGGGGGAATTTCTAATCTTTTGGCAACAGCATCAATAATTCTTTGATTGGCTTGATGTAGTAGTAACCAGTCAACTTTTTCCACTCCAATATTAGCTCTGAACAAAGATTTTTCTATCACTTCTGGTACTTTTTGTACAGCAAAACGATAGACTTCTTTTCCATTCATACTAATCGGTTTATAAGTACCTTGACTAACAGTTACTCCCTCTATTATTTGTTTTGGTTGAGGTTGGTAAGACAAATTTAAACAGTCATTTTGACTACCATCACTACGAAGTTCAAATCCTAAGAGGCGATCGCGATTTGATGCTTGTAAAATTACAGCACCTGCTCCATCTCCAAATAAAACACAGGTGCGTCGGTCTTCCCAATCTACCCACCTGGAGAGAATATCAGCCCCAATCAATAATATATTCTGATATACTCCGGTGCGGATAAACTGTGCTGCCGTGACCAAACCAAATATAAAACCAGAACAAGCCGCAGTCATATCAAAGGCCACTGCTTTGACGGCCCCTAATTCTCCTTGAATTTGACTAGCAGTGCCAAATAGGTCATCTGGGGTAGATGTTGCTAGAATAATTAGGTCAATATCTGTAGCAGTAATATTTGCTTGGGCGAGCGCTGCTAGGGATGCTTGAGTCGCCATCGAGCATAATGATTCGGCTGTATTTGCCAGTTTTCGTTGATGAATCCCGGTGCGAGAACTTATCCATTCGTCGGAAGTCTCTACTATCTGAGATAATCCTTGATTATCTAGAGAAACTTTTGGGGTGGCCGAGCCAATTGCTGTAATAGCAATACCAATATTTGTCATGTCAGTTTTAGTTTATCTATTTCCTACTACTATTTAGTTTTCATGCACCATTCGTGAATCAATAAAATATTTGGGTTAATTATTTCAGAAATATTGCTGCCAATTGGTTTTTTGCTGAATGACTGTTTCCCACTGACAGTAAGTCAACCGATAAATTTCCACGAACTACTACTGACCACTAACTGTTGACTCCTTTGTGTCAGCAGCATAATTAGAACTAATTCGTTCAAGCACTCTATTTTCGACCGCTTCTTTTGCCGAACGAACTGCATTATATATAGTGGCAGCTTGGGAAGATCCATGACTAATAATACAAACTCCTGCTACGCCTAATAATAGTCCCCCTCCATGTTCAACATGGTCTATTCTTTGCTTCATCCGTTTCAAATTTGGTCGCAATATTGCAGTACCTATTTTGCCAGTTAGCCCTGGTGTCAATTCTTCTTTCATCATTTGCAAGACTACATCACCCACCGCCTCAGCAAACTTTAACAAAATATTCCCGGCAAAACCATCACAGACTATCACATCAAATCTACCTGAGAGGACATCTCGACCTTCTGCATTACCAATAAATCTAATTTGATGATTGTCTTGCAACATTTGGTGAGTACGTACTGCCAAATCATTACCTTTAGATGGCTCTTCCCCAATATTCAGCAGTCCCACTTTTGGCTCAGAAATACCTAAAACATATTCACTGTAAACTGTCCCCATGACTGCAAACTGTTCCAAAAATTTGGGACGGCAGTCTACATTGGCCCCAACATCAAGAATCAAAACTGGTTTTTTGGGTATGAGAGTGGGTAAAACTGCCCCTATAGCAGGTCGGTCTATACCCTTGAGTCGTCCTAAACGAAGCAAAGCTGAGGCCATAGCTGCTCCTGAGTGACCAGCAGAGACTACGGCATCAGCCTGCTTTTGTTTTACTAAGTCCATCGCTACGTTAATTGATGCTTTGGACTTGCGCCTGATGGCTGTCAGAGGTTCTTCGTGCATTTCTACTATGTCCTCCGCAGAGACTATCTCTGGTAGAGGTTGGTGTGAATTTTGATGGATACAAGCTTTAATTTGCTGAGGGTCTCCGACTAGTATTACTTTGACACCAAAAGCTTCTTGTGCTTTTAGTGCCCCCTCAACAACTTCTGATGGGGCATGGTCCCCACCCATTGCGTCTATTGCGATTGTAGGTATTGTTCCCATTGACCAAAGTTAAATAAACCTTCAAGATTTTAACAGTTTATTGATATTTGTTTACTTTTGATTTTTGAATATCTAAAATTTGCTTTAGGAGAATTTGATTATTTTAAGTATATTCAGGCCAAAAAAACAATTCCTATCTTGACGCTGGTACAATACCATTTTTATCAAATATTGCTACATTGCTTGGTTGTAGGTTTTAGGTGGTAGGTGGTAGGTGGTAGGTATTAATAGAAGAAGTGTAAATATTCCGCTCCTTTTCTGCCCAGATTTTACTGTAATAATCCCCCGCGAAGGTGGGGGCAAGCTTTATTGAATTTGGTATAAATTAAGTATCCTCTTCCAACTTCTTTGTTTAAATATTTAAAGGAGCGTCATCGGGTTTTTCCCTTCCCTATTAGTCGCAAAAGTCCAATTATCGTTACCAAGCTTTTGGAAGTATTTAAGCTAAACCCATTTTTTTCCTTAATGTCTAAAACCTGTTTTTTGGGGTTGATTCTTCCAAAAATCATCAAACTTTTGACACCATCTTTTGAAGCAAGGGTGCATAGCAGCAGGAGTTGTTTCTCTGATGTCAAACATCCTGAATTGACAAGTATTATAGTCTGCTTTTGCCAGTTAAGTTGTGTAAGTCCTATAGAAATAATGGCAATGTAATTAATCTGTTGAGTTTTGCACATCAATTCAAATTAACTTTCATCTAACTCATTAGCGATCGCTCTAAATAAAACCACAGTTTCTAAATCATCTATACTTCTCAAAATACTATTACTTGAACCAGTTTTTACCCCAACAAAATTTTTCTCAGGATTAATATAAATGTATTGACCCCAGGCTCCTGTTGCACAATAATCACCATTTGAACCTTCAGGAATCCACCAATGATATTGATAACCCCATCTAAAATACATCTCATCTGTTGCTCCAGGTTGTAAATAAGAACTATCGGGTATTATTGACTCTTTTACCCAACTTTTAGGGATGATTTGTTTGCCGTTAAAATAGCCATTATGTAGATAGACTAAACCAAACTTGGCATAATCTCTTAAAGTACAATTCATGCCACAAAAAGTCACTTCTGTTCCATACATATCTGTCAACCAATAAGCATCTGATTCGGCTCCCATTGGTTGCCATAATTTCTTTTCTAAATAACTGACAATATCTTCTCCAGTCACTCGTCTCAACAATAAACCTAAAATTTGAGTATTTAAACTAACATATTCAAAATATTCTCCTGAAGCTCGTTTAGCAGAATAATTTAAAATAACTTTTTCCATCGGTCGCATATACAAAAATAATTTATATAAAAGTTCGTTAATATCAGAACTTTTATCCTCATAAGCTTCACTAAAATTTATCCCAGATGACATTTGTAGAATATGTTTAATCGGTACATTGTTATATCCCGATACTTTTAACTCTGGCATATATTTAGTAATCGGGTCGTTAATACTTTCAATATAACCCTCATTAACAGCAATCCCAATCAACGCAGAAATAAAACCTTTTGCTACCGACCAAGAAGTTTTTTTATCAGATTTTTTATAGCCTAGAGAATATTTTTCATAAACAATAATATCATTTTTAACAATCAAAAAGCCCGTATTGCCAGTGCGTTGTAAAAAGTCTGCCATCCTCCGAGTTTCATCCTGAAAATTATAGGATATATTCAGGTCTCGTAAATTTTCCTGAAAATTATAAGGTTTAACAGGACGATGAATAACTTTACTGGGAAAAACCTTATCCATACTGCGGAAATTTTTCACCCTTTTATCATCATCAAACATAGTGATTTTAGGTGCGAGATAGAAACGTAAAATAATCAAACAAATAATAATTAGAGGCACAATAAAAATCAGGATAAAATTGATAATATTCATAGTTATAATCTGAGTGGTAGATAGTTATACTGCTGATGCAACAGTCCGCAAACCCTGTTTATGTTATCATCTGAGGTAAAAATTGACTAGGGGCTAAAAAATGCCAGATGATTTAATCCCATTTCTGATTGGTGTAAGTCTTTTGATTATTTACTTAGTCTTCTCAGCTATGACTGAAATGGGAACAAAATTGCCGTGGAGAAAAAAATGATTAATACTGTTGCTCCAACTATTCCGGAAAAAAGAATTGTTTTTTATAATCTAAATTGGCAAAAATACCAAACAATTATCGAAGCTTTGGGAGAAAGTCGCCTGGCTAGAATTATATATGACCGCGGAGTATTAGAAATTACTATGCCTCTAGAAGAGCATGAATTTGCCAGAGAAATAATTGGTTTATTTATCAGAATTTTAGTTTTAGAAATGGGGCTGAAAATTAAAACTTTGGGTTCGACAACTTTGAATTATCCAGAATTAGACAGAGGTGCCGAACCAGATAATTGTTATTACATTCAAAATCAATCAAAAGTAGCAGGAAAAAAAATTGATTTAACTAAAGACCCACCACCAGATTTAGTGGTAGAAGTTGATATTACTCATACCGATATTGATAAAATTAATCTCTATGCCAGTATGAAAATTTCAGAATTTTGGCGCTACAATGGAGAAGTTTTACAAATTTATCAACTGCAAAATCAAGAATATGTTGAAGTGGAAAATAGCCCCACATTTCCTCAGATAGAAAAAGCAAGATTTTATGAATTTATCACAGAATCAAAAGTTGATGAAATAGAAGCAGAGAAAAGATTAAGAACAGATTTAAAACGGCTCAAAGGGTTGTAAAATACAAAAGTTGAAACTGAATAAATCAGAAAAATGAACATTCCTGAAGAGACAAAAAAACAACAAAATAAAATTCAGCGAGTGGGTGTTATTGGTGGCGGGCAGTTAGCATGGATGATGGCGGATGCTGCGAAAAAATTAGGAGTAGATTTAATTATTCAAACTCCTCAGAAAAATGATCCGGCTGTATCTATTGCTCAAGAGATTATTTTGGCAGAAATTGATGATGCAAAAGCAACGGTTCAGTTGGCAAGTATTTGTGATGTAATTACTTTTGAGAATGAGTTTATTAATATAGATGAGTTATTATCTATGACTCAACACGATGTAATTTTTCGTCCGAGTTTATCTGTCTTAAAACCATTGTTAGATAAATATCAGCAATTGTGTTATTTGCGAGATATGGGTTTACCAGTTCCTAAGTTTTGGGAGTGGAAAACAGAAATTGATGGTTTATCTTTTCCTCTAGTATTGAAAGCTCGTCGTCATGGTTATGATGGGCAAGGAACTTTTATTGTTAAGGATATTGATAATTTAAAATATTATGGAAATAAGGATATTTTAGTACAAGAATTTATTCCCTTTGAGCGGGAAGTTGCGGTTATTGCTGCTCGTTCTTTTGCTGGTGAAATTAAAGTTTATCCAGTAGTAGAAACTCAACAAGAAAACCAAGTTTGTCGGCGGGTTTTTGTGTCTGATGAAAATCGGGAATTAGTGAAACAAATAGAAGCGATCGCTCAAACTCTTCTGAACAGTTTGGAAGTAGTGGGAGTATTTGGAATTGAAATGTTTATTACTAAAGAGAACAATGTTTTAATTAATGAAATTGCCCCTAGAACTCATAATTCTGGTCATTACACTTTGGATGCTTGTGAGACTTCCCAATTTGAACAGCATTTGCGGGCAGTTTGTGGTTTACCTTTGGGTAGTACCGCTCTCAAAACCAAAGGTGCGGTGATGGTCAATTTATTGGGTTATGAATTTGCAGAAAATAACTACTTGACAAAAAGACAACAGTTAGCCCAGATTTCCAATGCTTCAGTTTGGTGGTACGGCAAAACTGAGTCTCGGCCAGGACGAAAATTAGGCCATGTGACGATTTTGGTGGACGAGGAAAATTCGGCCAAATGTCGTCAGGAGGCTGAGGCGATCGCCTACCTAGTTGAGAATATCTGGTATGGCTAATTAATTAGTATTAAATACTCTTGGTAACTTTGTAGCAGTCAAAATTCGCTTAAAAACTTCTAACTTCTAACTTCTGACTTCTGACTTCAAGAAAGGGGTGACAGAAAAAAAATAATCGTTATAATGATCAACAGGTTCACTACGACGTTGGTGACTGCCAAAAATGTTTTTTTGACCTACAAATCAAAAAACATGGGAATTTAGATGTTCGAGTGGCAGTAAACCGGGCTTGTACCCGGAAACTTAAAACTTGGGCCGAGATACCCACCTGGTATTTTCCAGGTCAAAAGCTGAGGCAAGACGGCGTTGCGGTGGACTATTTTTTTTGGGGTTGGTGGGTGCAGATTCCTGTAAAATCTAAAGAGTCACAAGTTTGCTTACAGCAATCCACTGTCCCAAATGTCTATCATCTCTCGCTTGAAAAAAAATGGTTTTCGTCGCGAGAAACAATGCCATCAATGTAAAAATTGTGGCCATTAATTTGTTGAATCTCCAAGTAATAAGGCTGATCATCCAGAAGTAAAAAAACTCTCTCTCAAAATGTATCTCAACGGTATAGGATTTTGAGCCATCGCAAGAGTGAGAGAAAGTGATTATACTACCACTATCAATTGGGTAAAAGAATCGGCACAACAGTTATCAGATTAACCACTGATGAACTACAGACGTTTGTGGGAAATAAAAAACAGAAAGTTGGGATTTTGGAGTCTGGTTAATCATTGGAAACCGGGAATTATCCTTTGGGAAATTGGCGATCGCGATAGGGATGCGGAGCATTATCACTCCTGGGCAAACTGTTGAGAGGTTATGGTAAGTTATCCAGTGTTGGCATAGCTTTTGGTATGTCAGTGACGGTTATCCAATTGCTGCTACATTACTTGAAATTCAAGACTGTGCAAGTTATTCTCTAAGCATTATGTATTCACCAACGCCATCAGGGAAAAATTAATTATGAAAGCAGTTGTAATGACATCGCCAGGAGCGCCCGAAGTTTTGCAAGTACAGCAAGTTCCTGACCCGATAATTGAAAATGACCAAGAAATATTGGTGCGTTTGAAAGCTGCGGGAGTTAATCCTATCGATACAAAATTACGCACGCGAGGCACTTTTTTCTCAGATAAAATGCCCGCTATTTTAGGATGTGATGGTGCAGGTATTGTGGAAGCTGTTGGTAAAAATGTGCATAATTTTCAAGTGGGAGATGAGGTTTATTTTTGTAATAGTGGCATAGGAAATACTCCTGGAAATTATGCAGAATTAGCTGTAGTTGACGAAAAGTTTGTCGCCAAAAAACCTATTTCTTTAAGCTTTGTTGAAGCTGCTGCTGCACCGTTAGTTTTAATTACGGCTTGGGAATCTTTATATGACCGAGGAAATTTACAAGCTGGCAGGAAAGTATTAATTCATGGTGGTGCAGGTGGGGTCGGTCATGTAGCTATTCAGTTAGCAAAGTTACAAGGTGCTGAGGTTGCTACTACTATTAGTTCCCAAGAAAAAGCAGATTTTGTCAAAAGTTTAGGTGCAGATTTAGCAATTTTTAAAAATACAGATTTTGTGCAAGCTGTCTTAGATTGGACGAATGGAGAAGGTGTAGATTTAGCGTTTGATACTATTGGGGGAAAAGTTTTTTATGATACTATTCCAGCAGTGAAAGTTTACGGTGATATAGTAACAATTTTAGAACCAGATACTAGCTTGGGAAATTTAAAAGTTGCGAGGCAAAGAAATCTGCGGATAGGATTAGAATTAATGTTAACTCCAATGATGAAAGGATTAACAGAAGCTCAGGTAGATCAAGCTAAGATTTTGCAGCAATGTGGGCGGTTATTTGAGCAAGGAAATTTGAAAATTCATGTGAATAAAAGTTTTGCTTTGGATGATGCAATAGAAGCGCATCGAATGTTAGAAGCAGGTTCGATGATTGGTAAGATTGTTTTAACTATTTAATGTTGAAAAAAGAATACTATAAAAAGCAAAGGTCTAAATGTTTAGTGAACAATATAGCATTTCCCACCTTTTGTGAGGTACACCGCTTTCGATCCCCCCTAACCCCCGTTTAACAAAAAGCGCAGTATCCTCTGGCTTCCCCCTTCCCAAGGGGGACGGGAGGGGGATATGCGGGGGGGAAATGGAAGTCCCCCTTGAGAAGGGGGATGCGCGGGGGATTGTTGATGTACCTCACCAGACTGAAAAACGCTATAGCTTTTATAATTCCTTTTAGATATAGCAATCCTAAATGGGTTGTGAAAATTTTGATAACAGTAACTGAAAACCTTTAAAATTATCAATTCTGTAGGGGCGATTTCCGTTCCGGAATGCTCCTAATTACGCGAATCGCCCCTACAATCATTTCTTTTTTTATTTATTCTTCTCTCTTCCTGCTGAAAAATGAATCGATTTTTTTGTATAGTTATTTGTTTATTATTACTTTTTATCCCCCAACCTGTATTAGCAAATGATACCCCACCAGAAGCAATACCTTTAACTCTATAACTATTACAACAACGCCTTAAATATCCTGTAAATAGTGATGGAATTCCTACTGTAGACTTACAAAATTTAATTATTGATTTAACTCCTGAAAATTCGGAATTCAGAGACCAATTTTATCAACAACTACAAACTACTCTCAATCAACCTGGAAAAACTATTGGTTTAGACCTAAGTAACTCCCTAATTAAAGGAGAATTTATGGGCAGTAAATTAGGATTACGCGCCCCTTTAGTCGGAGATTCATTATCACCTTTATTCACACAAGCAGAACTTGAAAAATTTCAACAAGACCAAGTTCTGATTTCTCAACTTAGACAATTTCCAGTTATTATGGAAAGTTCGTTAGTCATTCCTAGACAAATCACAATTTTCCAGGGTCTTTTGAAGTTAGAAAAAGTCAAATTTACTGATGCTATTAATTTTACTAATACTTTTTTTCTAAATCGCGTTGAAGCTACAGGGATAATTATTGCTACTGATGCTAAATTTTCTGGCAGTAGATTTCGAGATATAGTAAATTTTACTGATGGATTTGTTGGTGGCAAAGTGCTATTTGAAAATAGTATCTTTTTTGAGAAAGCTAGGTTGAACCATCTGCAATTTTTGGGGGAAGTTAAATTTCAAAATAGTAGATTTGAGAATGTGACTAATTTTCATCAAAGTTTGTTTCGTAAGGAAGCAAATTTTCAACAAGTTAAGTGGCAGGATAATGTGAATTTTAACGAATGTAAGTTGGAATAAAGAGGATTTTTCTCTAATATCATGTTCGGATAATCAGTTATAATAAAATTTAAGGACTGACAGTACCGACAGTACCAAAGAAATACTGAAATTATCTTTACTTTTCTCCTTTCTTCCCTCCTGAGGACTGAGGACTGACTCCTCACAACAGTTATTTATAAGTATTCAACCGAACATGATATAAGTCTCGGTTCGCTAAGTCTTGATTTTTAACTCATGTATATTTTGCAAATTCCGTAACTTTTAGAGAAACTTTTTTCCAGGAACAAGTAGATTTAAAGGGGGCAAGTATTGAAAATTATTTTGATTTTAGTGACGCTAAATTTGCTGTAAATTCTTATCTAAATATACCGGAGTTAAGTTTTGATTCTGACCAAGCAAAAATTATTGGAGATGTTGGTCAAATAGGCAAAATTATTTCTTGACCTGCTTTACAAGGTAATGATAATTTATTACGGAATTTAGTCAAAAATTTTCGTCTACAGGAACAAGTTTCAGATGCTAATCAAGTAGAATATTTGCGGGCAAGATTACAGTTAAGAGATTTGAAAGATTGTTTATTCAGTTTAACTTTTTCTCCAAAAGTTGATAGTCAAGCTAGAAAAGTCTGTCCGCAAAAATCTGCTTCTACTTATAATTTATTTGCTATTGGTTGGCACTGGTTATGGTTAAATTTATTATTGTTATTGAGTGGATATGGTACGAGTTTTTGGTTGGTTTTTGGAGTAGGTTTAATCGCGATCGCTTATTTTGGTTTATTATTTTGGTTTGTGGATAAATGGCGACGCAGACTACCTAAACCTATTCTTCCTACTGTTGAGGAAACCGGGTGGATGTTGGGTAGTTTTAGTATTTTTTGTCTGGTTAGTTTAACAGCTATTTTTAATACTTCTGTTCAACCTTTTTTAACTCTTGCTTGTTTAGCAACAGTGATTTTGGCTTTTCCAATGATTATATTGGGGCGAATTTATTGGCAGGGTCGTTATCACAATTTAATGAATGTTTCTTACTTTACTGAAGAGGGAGATATGGGACAGTTAAGATTAATGATTTGCAGATTGCCAATCATTCCTAGAACTCCATTTTTTCGCGATCGCTATATGTCTATTTTATGGGAACGTCGTTGGAATTGGTTAAATTATTATGATTTTAGTCTCAATAACTTACTTAAATTTGGCTTTAATGATTTACGTCTCCGGGATGAATATTTACCCGGTTTAATTTCTACTTTGGTTTGGTATCAGTGGATATTAGGAATGTTTTATTTAGTCTTTTTATTTTGGACTTTATCTCGGACTATCCCTGGATTAAATCTATTAATTTATTTGAAATAAAGCTCTGTAGGGGTGGTTCTCTGTAGGGGTGGTTTCGCCTTTGCGGAGCATTCCGGAACGGAAACCACACCTACTTTTCAACACAACCAATAAATAATCATTTTAACTAATTAAAATTTCGGAATAACTGCAGTTATCAACCAATATAGTTTATGCTTAACACTTTTCTTTTCTACTTTTGTTTCTACACTTGTAGGTTGTTTCATTACTTGTAATAAAGAACTTAAAGCATAATCCTCAGAGGAATTAACTTGTCGATCCAAAAGAGCAATATTCATAGCTAAAGGAAGAGCGATCGCTGCCACATCTGGCTCTAATTCTTCAATTAATAAATCGATAGATTGAGGCACTCTAACTGCAGAACGAATTCCTTGCAACATCTGTTCATTTAATCCTAAATCTTGCAAATTAGGGGAAATTTCTTCCCACTTAATTTTTTGATTTGGCTCCCCTGCTTGAATAACATAAGCTAGCAACCTTTGGAGTTTTCCTTGTTGCTTAGTTGTCATGCTTTCAATAGGTTCATTTGCAGTTATTTCTTGAGAATTATTTTGATATTCTTCTGATTTAACACCATCGACAATTTTTTGCCAATCTTGATGATCACAAGATTCTGGTTGTTCTACAGTTAAAGAAATAGTTATTTTTTTGTCTGCACTAGAATCAAGTTGCGTTACTTCTGCTTTTACTCCCAGGAAACCTAGCCATTTAGCAATAGTATGAATTAATGTTAGACGGGTTGCCTGACAGTTTGCTAATAATCGGACTTGAGTCCGAACCATAGGGCGAACTATTTGTGTCAGCATAAAATAAATGTACTGTCTTAACTAGAAATTTACCTATTTATAGGATAGCTAATTTTTCTGTATAAAATAGCAGTTTTAGCTACCAATTTTTTCTAAGCTTGAAGTAGGATAGTCCGATTAAATTTACAACGGTGAAGATTTTGTAAATAGCGGGAGCTATGGCAAAAATAAATTATTTTTTCTTTTTGTCAATTACATCTTGTTAAAATTTATCTAAAATTTTTAACAATAATTTAGAAGTATAAAGGCTAAAAAAGCTGATAGCTGTTGGCGCAGCATTCCGTAGGAAATGCTTACTATTTTTTATTCAAGGCATTCTGGCAAAATGTTCTAACAATAGTCGGTGAATAAAAATATAGCCACCACCAACTTTTTGGAGGAAAATTAATTGTGTAGCGTAGTCGAGAAAACGAGCATAATTCCAAGGAATATAACCACTCAAATATAAAATAACTCGTAAAATAAAATGTTTGACACAAGCCTCTCCACCTCCCACCGCCAATCCAAAAATTAATCCATATTGACCCCAAGTTATGAAGTACCAGTCTAATAATTTAGCAGTTAAACTCATTACTATTGCACCAACTAAACCAAAAATAAAAGCATTTTTAGTTGACTGCCAAATTCCTTGATTAGGAACAGTTACTTCTTCTATTCCCGGACCCGTCATACCACGAACTATTCCTAAAATTAGTCCTAAACTTAATCCAGCCATTGCTAATCTAATTATCAAATCAGTGAGATAACTAGGAATTTTGAAATTAGACAGAAAAATAGCTTTTGATATAATTATACATATGAATAATATACCAGAAATTATTCCTACAGTCATGCCAATAATTACTCGGTTGATAGTATATTTTCCCAACCATCTTAAAGTAGTGACTGTTTGAATACTTTTAAATCCAAAAAAACGCCAAAAATATATAAAACAAAATATTACAAGTAACACCATTACAGGCAATCTTAATACTCGATAAAATAGATTCCATAATAAGAGGAAGATTATCGTTAAAAGAGTAATAAGATAAGCGATACTAGAAATTTTATTTCGTAGCCAAGTTGGCTGAATTCTTTCAATTAAAAATACAGTTTCTGACTCCCTAACCATCTGTTTTGCCAACCAACTTAGCCAACTTTTTACTTTCTCTTGAGAATAGGGAATATTAACTGCTCGACGTTTGAAAATTCGGTCAATATAAGCATTAAATAAATGTTCTCTCAGTTCACTATTACTTCGACTTGGTAATTCTGTAATTGAAATTCCTTGATAAGCCAAACTAATAATACTTAAGATTAAAGGAGACTGAGCAAATTCTTGTAATTTCACATCAGATTCTAATGCTTTTCTCACCGCAGCTAAATCAGCACCAGCAGTTTTTAAATACTCTTGAACCTGCTCCAAACTTAACGGCTGTAAATAGATAGCAGCTTGAAATATCAAATTCCCAGAAAGTGCTTCATAATCGCGAATTCGACTACAAACTATCATTTCTGTTTGTCCATATTCTTGACAAAAATTATTCAAACTATCCACACAATCTTCTCGTTTATCCCTACTAACTTCATCTAAACCATCTAATAATAAAAGTAATTTTTGCCCTTGTATCCAACTTTTCCCAATCTGTTGAGAAACTTGATATTTAGTATGTAATTCCAGCACCAACCAATCAGCGATCGCTTGTTTTTTTCCCTGCCAAGAAGAAAGGTTAAAAACAACAGGTATAGACTGACTTAAATCAGCTTCCGTTCTATTAATTAAATCTCGCGCTAACTCTAATAAACTTGTAGTTTTCCCAGAACCAGGTTCACCTAAAATTAATAAAGTACGTCCTGCACCTAACTCATCAAATTTATCAATAATTCGAGTACCAGGCGGTAATTCTGCTTGCGGATTTTCTAAATCTTGCCATACCAAACCCCAAGGACGAGTTACTGCATCTTTTCGTTCTGCTAATCCCAGTTCAATTAATACTTTGCCATGCAAAGAAGTTTCTAAAACACCCTTCACCCAATAATTTTTTACCTTGTTCAGCAATATCTGACAATTCCGATATTCTTGCTGACTCATTAATGATTTCGTCTCTGATTTAACAGATGAATTCTTATCTGCTAATATTCCCGCTTCTGCTAAAGCATTATTTATCCAATTTTGATTAAAAATAGCTTCATAAATGCGGTTATAAACTTTTAGCTTACCTCGCTGCTGCACAACCAAACCAGTTAAGCGTAATTCTAATTCTTCTGAATTTTGATTAACTTTTACTCCCTTACTCTGCCAAATTTTTTGATATAACAATAATAACTTCTGCCGTTGAATACTTAATAATAAGCGGTCACGAATAGTTCTTAAATGTTGTGGGTCATCCTGGCTTTCCCAATTATTTATGATCATAGTTTGTACCAAATCTTCGACCCATACTATTTCTTTATCAGTAGTAATAGAAGACTCATATTTGAGGGCAAGTTGACACAGTTTTTGAGTCAGAAAAGGTTGCCCATTCGTCCAATTTAATATTGCCTGTAATAATGCTTGACTATTAACAGATACTGTTGCTAATCCTGTGACTAAAGGTTGAGCTTCCTTAAAAGTAAAACCAGTTAATTCAATTGCACGACCAATATTAAACGGACTATTAAATTTATTTTTAATTAAATCTGCGGGAGTAACTACACCTAAAAAAGTAAAAGCCAAACGTTTGTAATCCTGATTGTCTGCCCTTTTATCATAACAAGACCGAATTACCGTAAAAAAATCATCTACTTGAAAATTCAAACTGAGAATACTATCAATTTCATCAATAAAAATTACAATTTTTTGGGGAATTAACTTGAGAATAGTTGATTGAATAAACTTACTGAAACGCTGCCCATAAGATAAATTATGATGCTCAAACCACCAACTTGTTAAATCAAAGCGATCGTACAAATTTAAACTACTAACAATACTATCAATTACTCCAGCATACCATTGTTCAGGAGTAATATCCAAATTACCAATCGCACTCAAATCAATAGCCGCACAAATAACACCTTCAGACTGTAACTGTTGCATAATTTGTACCCGCAAACTAGACTTACCCATCTGTCGAGAATTTAAAACATAACAAAATTCTCCCCCTTTTAAACCCCGGTATAAATCTAAATCTGCTTGACGTTTAACATAAGTGGGAGCATCAACTGGTAAACACCCACCGACGTGATATTTATAGTAATAATTATGTGATTTACTCATTGATTTAAACTAAAGCAAATAATCCCAATTATACAACTATTTGCTACAAATAATTCTCTATGTTTGAGGTTGTAGGTGAATTAATAATTCATAGTTAATAATTAATAATTAATAATTTACTAGTTAGTTTATTTGTAACATTCTCCCGCCGGATAGCCACCGGATATTCACTTGCGCAAGTATAAGATTTATCATCGCATCAGCGGGGATGGGTACAAGGTTTATTCTTCCGTAGGTGGGGAAGAGAGCAAGATTTTTTCAATTTGGTATATTAGTATAATACACATCTAAATTTGAATAAAAATTTTTGCCCTAACAATGGCCTTTTTTCCGCTTAATATAAATATTTGTCAGGCAATTAATAATTAAGAAAAATTATTTTTAACTGAAACTGTCGCTCAATCCTAATTAATCGGGTATCCTAGAAATTACATCTTAGAAACAATCACTAATTATGATGAATCTGCCAGAATTTGTTAACCAACGTTATCAAATAAAACAAGAACTAGGTTGTAATCAAACTGGAGGTCGAATTACTTATCTGACAACTGATACTACCACTCAGACACCAGTAGTTACTAAACAGTATCAATTTGCTAACTGGGCAGAATATGATAGCTACCACAGAGAAATAGAACTATTACAACAATTAAATCATCCCTCTATTCCCCGTTATCTAGATTCATTTGAGACCGAAAACGGCTTTTGTTTAGTACAAGAATATAAAAACGCTCCCTCTCTTGCACAAACCCAACTTTGGACAATAGAAGAAATCAAATTTATTGCCAAATCAGTATTACAAGTCTTGGTATACCTACAAAAACAAGTACCACCCATAATTCATCGGGATATTAAACCCGAAAATATCCTAGTAGAACGCAACACTACTCAACTAAAAGTTTACCTTGTAGACTTTGGTTTTGCTCGCAGTGGTTATGGTAATGTAGCAGTTAGCAGCGCCGTCAAAGGTACTCTAGGATTTATGCCACCAGAACAGTTATTCAACCGCGAACTCACCGAAGCATCAGATTTATATAGTTTAGGTGCAACCTTAATCTGTCTCTTAACCAATACTAAATCAAACGATATCGGGAAACTAATTGATGAGAACTACCGAATTAATTTTAAAAAATTGATTCCTAATCTAGAACCTGCTTTTGTTAAATGGCTAGAAAAAATGGTCGAACCAAAACTGCAACACCGTTTTCCGAATGCTGAAACCGCTTTGAAAGTGCTTGATTGTCTAGAATACCCCGAAAATAATTTTACAACTCAGCCCATCGACTCAAGCAACAAAAAACCGAAAAAGATATTTGCCAAAGTTACAATAGCTAGTCTATCTCTAATAGCACTTTACACCACAATAGCAGCCCTAAAAACCTGGGGAGAAAATAAATGGTTAAATTCTCGCATCGAGTTAGAAATGTCTCGCTCTAGCGCTAGAAAAAAGCATTTGCAGCAAGTATTACTGCAAACAGGTCAATGTCCTCGGTGTGACTTAAGCAATGTTAACTTAACCTATGCCAACTTAGAGAGTGTTAACCTTAAAGATGCCACTCTTGAAGGTGCTGTTCTCAATAATGCCAATCTTCATCATGCCAAACTTTGGAAAACCAATCTCGCAGGTGCTGACCTAACATCTGCTAAGTTGTCAGAAACAGATTTAAGGGGCGCTAAACTCAGGTATGCAGATTTACATTCTGCCAATCTCTTGGGGGCAAATCTCGGATATGCAAATCTAGAAAATGCCAGTCTCTCAGATGGTAACCTTCAAGACGCTAACTTATGGGGAGCAAACCTGGCTTATGCCAAACTACAAAATGCTAATCTTAAAAATGCTAATCTCTGGGGAGTAGATTTATTGAGAGCTGAGTTAGAGAATGCAAATCTGGAAAATGCTAACTTGGAAAATGTAAAGTTAGATGGTGTTAACCTCAAGGGTGCTAACTTAAAAGAGGCTAATCTTAAAGATGCTGTGATCAAGCTAGACAAAAGGTATAACTATCGCAATATTAATTTAGAAAATGCTGACCTCGAAGGTGCTAATCTGGAAGGCATTCATCTCGAAGATGCTAATATGTTGGGTGCTTACTTAAAAAATGCTAATCTCAGGGAAGCTTCTCTAGAGGGTGCGGACTTGCGAGGTGCTAATTTGGCTAACAGTAATCTGAGTAAGGCATTTTTACGAGGTGCAAATCTTCGGGGTGTTAACCTTCGCGGTGCTAATATTGAAGGTGCTAACTTCCGAGATAGTGACCTCAAGGGAGCCATTCTACCTGACGGTACTATTCATCCCTAATTCACAGATACTTCTACTTCTGCTGAAATTATCCAATGATTAATTACTGATTATTAATTATTTGGTCCGGAGGAGGCTAACTGATAACTGATAACTGATAACTGAAATGACAGAATCTGAAACTGCTGAATTCCTAATTCCTTCCCCTGTAATGCCTTCAGAGGAAAATACATTTGCCCACTATACGTTAGTCAACAGACTACCTGCTGTCATCGAAAGAGTCATCAAAGAAAATGATTTTCCTCCAGATATTGTAGAAGAGTTAGAAATTATCATTGAAGAATTATTTGAGGGTTTGGTGCGACCGATAGCAGATGACGAGGGACCAGATGTCCCTGCTTGGGCATCATATCTGATACCTTTCGAGGGCAAAAGTTGGTTTGATGTACCATTTTTTTTTGCTGAAGCTTATTTCTTCCGACGTTTGTTAGAAGCAACAGGTTACTTTGTACCAAGTTTGTGGCAAGGAATAGACCCTTTTGGCTATCAAAAACGCTTAAGTTTAGAAAAGTCAATGGATGCTATCCGAAAAATTAGCGATAGTGTATTCGCACCACTTCGCGAATGCATTCAACCTTTAGATACCGACCAACCACAACCACAATGGTATCAAACCTGTCTCACGGCTCTGCTGCAAAATGCTTTGTGGGGCAATAGAGCTGATTTAAGCTTATGGCCAGTTGATGCCGGGGATGGCAATACTCAAGACTTTCAGCAACAACAAAGTAATATTTTGGTGGATGATACCGACGACTTGCTCAACTATTTAAGTAATATTCAGGGACAACGAATCGATTTAATTATAGATAATGCCGGTTTTGAATTGGTTTGTGATTTATTTCTTATAGATTTTCTGCTGTCTACTAATACTGCTAATATTGTTTATTTACATCTAAAAGCACATCCCACATTTGTCTCTGATGCCATGAGTCAGGATGTTTTTTACACTTTGGAAATGTTGGGTAATGACATCTCAGAAAATGTCCGAATGTTGGCAGGTAGGTTGCAAGAATATATTTCTGTCGGTCGTCTAATATGTCGAGATAGCTTTTTTTGGAATGCACCTCTAGCTTTTTGGGAAATGCCAAAGTCTTTAAAGGAGGAGTTAGCAAAAGCAAGTCTAATTTTAATTAAAGGTGATGCTAACTATCGGCGGATATTGGGCGATCGCCACTGGTTATTTACCACACCTTTATCGGATATTGGTTATTATTTTCCTACACCATTTGTCGCTTTGCGTACCCTCAAGTCGGAAGTAGCTACAGGACTTGAACCAGATCAAATTGAAATATTAAATGAGGAAGACCCTTTTTGGTTAACTAACGGTCAGTGGGGTGTGATTCAGTTTGTCATTCCAGACAAAGGCGATGGGGTTTGACTTTTGAGCAAAAAACTTAGAGGAGGTAAATATCATGTTAGCATTACAGCGCTTTTCAAATTGATGAACCACATCGCCATAACCAAAAGCTTGTAGGGACGTTGCATGCAACGTCCCTACTGTGGTCTACTGAAATGAAAACCGCTGTAATGAAATGACGAACCCACAAATTTCTTTTTTCGTACTCAGACTTCATAACTTCTGACTTATAACTTCTGACTTCTGACTTTTTAACACATATCCGCTACATCTGTTACTAAATTGATAGCTATGAATGTCATTATTTCCTAATAGTCTAGGTTGAACCCAATCATTGTCCAACCTAAAATGGAAAATTCAATAACTCAAAGAGATATAAAGATGAAACTGGCAGCACGAGTTGGCAAAGTACCACCTTCCCTAACCTTGGCTATCTCCGCTAAAGCTAAAGCAATGAAAGCTGAGGGAATAGATGTCTGTAGTTTTAGTACCGGGGAGCCTGACTTTGACACCCCACAGCACATAAAAGCAGCAGCTCAAAAAGCTCTGGACGCAGGTAAGACAAAATATGGTCCAGCAGCGGGAGAACCAAAACTCAGAGAAGCGATCGCCCAGAAGCTTTCGAGAGAAAATGGCCTAAACTACAAACCTGAAAATATTATTGTCACTAATGGGGGGAAACATTCTCTATTTAATTTAATGTTGGCATTGATCGAAGCGGGAGATGAAGTGATCATTCCGGCACCCTACTGGTTAAGTTATCCAGAAATGGTCAAACTTGCAGGTGGGGAACCAGTAATTTTAAGTACGGATGTTCAAACTGGTTATAAAATTACACCAGAGCAACTGCGTCAAGCTATTACAGATAAGACTAAATTGTTGGTGCTTAATTCTCCATCTAATCCTACTGGGATGGTTTACAAACCAGAGGAAATTAAAGCATTGGCAGAGATAATAGTTGAGAAAGATATTTTGGTGGTTTCTGATGAAATTTACGAAAAGATTATCTATGATGGGGCTGAACATCTGAGTATTGGGGCGGTTAATTCAGATGTTTTTAACAATACTATTATTAGTAATGGGTTTGCTAAAGCTTTTTCAATGACAGGTTGGCGAATTGGCTATTTGGGAGCGCCTGTAGAATTAATTAAGACTATAGCAAAAATTCAAAGTCATAGTACGTCGAATGTTTGTACTTTTGCTCAGTATGGGGCGATCGCTGCCTTGGAATCATCCCAAGACTGTGTTGAAGAGATGCGTCAAGCTTTTGCTAAACGTCGGCAAGCAATTTATGATTTACTTCATGCTATACCTGGTCTAACTTGTAGCAAACCCGAAGGTGCTTTCTATATGTTCGTCAATATTAGTAAGGTTAGTAATAGCTCCCTCGAATTTTGTAACGCTTTACTAGAAGAGCAAAAAGTAGCTGTTATTCCTGGTGTGGTTTTCGGTGCTGATGACCACATTAGAATATCTTATGCTACTGACTTAGCAACTATAGAGAAAGGGATGGCAAGGTTAGATAAATTTGTGCGTTCCCAGAGCTAAACACAAAAAATGACGGGAGAAAGCACACAGCGCCGGTTTTAACGGCTGCTTGAATAATGACACGCGGATTTAATCAAATTCCGAAGATTGGTATAATCAGATAGTTAATTAGGAGTCAGTAGGGGCGATTCGCGCTTGCAAAGCATTCCGAAGAAAATCGCCCATACAGACTAACCTCACGGGGTGACAAACAAGCTGAAAAGTAGGCAAGGTGTTGGGTGTTGGGAAGAATTGAACCATTAAAAAGCCTTCTTTATTATAGCGCTGCACGACACAGGTGTTCACTTATGTATTTTCCCCAATCTATTGTTAAAAAAGGTGTCAATAAGTATCGTTAGATCGGGGAATATAATCGAGTGAAAACCTCGCGGGTATTAGGCTTTTACCTGCTTGTCACCCCTTGAGCAGACTAATACCATTTTGATAAATGTTTGCTACAAATGAATAGGGGATTTTTTAGGAGTCAGGACTCGTCGGGGCGAAGAGCGTAATTAGGAGCATTCCGCAGGAAATCGCCCGTACAGGAGTCGCATGGGAATTCCTTTAATACCATGTTTTAGGTCGGAAATCATCTTTTTTGTCAAAGGGACATCTTATTAAAAGTCTTTTTATCGCCCTTACCATTCGTAACATTCTTTTTTTTAATTGGTATAACACTAAATCCGGTTTAGACGATAGCTTTATTATTATACCTTTATAAATCAGTTTTCATTTTGGTAAGCTACGCTAAAGACCTTCCATACAAACTCCCTACTGGATTATCATTTTTTTAGATGGTTAATTGACCTGAAAACTGCTGTAGATTAATAACGAATAATTTCAAAACCTTTAATTCCTTCAGGTTTCTCGTACTCTACTTTTACATCCTTAACTACAGCATAAGTCGGCCCTTGTTCACACCATTTAATCATCTTTTCAACAGATTCTTTACTCCCCTCAAAAATAGCTTCCACCCTACCATCAGATAAATTTTTTACCGTACCATTTACACTCATTTTAAGTGCTTTTTCTAATGTATAAAAACGATAACCAACTCCCTGAACTTTTCCTGAGATAAATACATGAGCGCGAGTCATTTCCAAAGATTTTGATTGGTGTTCCATTGCTATCTACTACAAGTATTTGCTTTAAGTCTACATCATAATTTTACACAAAATTTAGAGTAATTCATCTTTCATATTTGCTATAACAATATTTTTATAGTAGATATTTTGCTATTAATATCAGACTCACTATAAGTATGCCAAAACATTTTTTTCTACTTAATTTGCCGATTTAGTTTGCAGATTTTAACTACTACGACCTACAATCCACAAGCAACATAAATTTGCAACTTAAATATAATTACTATGGTAGTTTAACTGTTATGATTGAAAGACTGCTTTGTCTTTAATATTTATCATATTTACCAGGGAAAGTGGACAATGAATAATTATTCATGGATGAATGCTCATTAATAATTCTATATTTTTGATTAATTCAAATTTTTTTCAAATCAGGAGGTAGCTAAAATTATGCTTACAGCATCATTTTTTGTAATTACAATTGTCAGTTTAATGGCCGGAACAGGTTTTGCTTATTCCTTGTTTGCAAAACGATTAAAAAAGCAAAACAAATTTCATAATCAACAAATACTAGAAGCTCAGGAACGTATCTCCTATCTTCAGGAAAAAAATGAAAATTTACAACAGGAATATCAACAAGAAATTCAGGCGTTAGATATTCAAATTGCCAAATATATAGAGGAAATTAAACAAAAAAGCTTATTAGAAAACGACCTCAAAAATACTGTAGAAGAAATCGAAATAAATATTTTCCTTGCCCATATACAAAATCAAAATAAAATTCAGGAACTAGAGCAACTTCATCAAGCAAATAAACAACAAGCAATTCAAAAATTAAAAGCTGAATACCAGAAAAAACTGAGACATAAAATTGAATTGCAAAATCAATTAAAAACAAAGAATGAGCAACTACAAGGGAGTATTAAATCCTTAAAAGATAAATATAAAAAACGGGTTAAGCAACTAGAAATAAGTTATCGGCAAAAGCAGGAAGAAGCAGTAAAATCTTTGAAACTAGAACATCAAAGTCATATCCAAAAATTAGAATCAATCCAGGCACAACTGCAACAGAAAAATCAGCTATTGAAAGATAAATATGAGCATGAATTAGCAGATAGGGAGCAAGTACATCAACAAAAAATAGAAAATATTAGTAAATATTGGCAAGCAGAATTTCAAAACAAAATTCAAGAGCTAGAGGCAGATAATTCTCAAAAAATCGAAGAAGTTGTTAAATCCTTAGAGAAAAATCATCGAATTCAAACTAAAAATTTAGAGTCTAATCACGATAAAAAGCTGCAAGATACAATTAAAGGATTAGAAAAAAAATATCAAACAAAGCTGAAAACTCAAATAAAAGAATTAGAAGAAATTCATCAAGAATCAATGCTTGAAACCATGATATCAATGACTAGTCAAAATCAGACTCAGTTAAAGCAAAAAACTGAGCAACTGAAACAAACTTATGAGTTTCAACTCCAACAGACTGTGAAATCTCTTAAAGCTGAACATCAACGTCAAATTAAGCAACTTACTCAACAATTAGAGTTACATAATAATATTTCAGCATTAGATGTCTCCGGAAAAGAGGGAGCCAGGAGAAATAATTAGGGTATGCTGAAAAAATTGGTTGGTAGGGGTAGGATATCGGGGGAACAGGCGACGGTTTCGGCAATTTTATGTGAAAAAATTTTCTTGAATTTCAGCATAAAATTTTAGTATTTTGAGGCTAATAAGAGCCAATAACTAGGAGGTAAGTTGAAGATAAAAAGCTCTAAAAACCTTACCAATTATAAGTTTTAGCTTCATTCAGACAGCCATAATTAATATTTTATATATGATAATTGACTTGATTTTTTATTATTAGAGATGTCTATTAGATACTACTAATTATGCTCAAGTTAAACAAGTAAAAAAAACAGCAAATATATAGAGGATTCCAGCTTTTTTAGGTACAGGTTTTGCGGGCAAGATGCCCGCAGTACAAATATTCAATTGTTAATATCTGGACTTCATCTACTAGGAATTCAGTATTAGCTATTTAATTTTTTAATTAAATCCAGAGTATTTTGATAAGATTTAATCCTCCCACCTTGCTGATAAAGTTCGGCAGCTTTTTCAAAGTCTTTAATAGCCTGTTCAAGTTGCTGATTTGCTTTTTGATTATCTCCTAATTGTTGATAGCTAAGACTATTTTGATAATAGGCACTAGCACGATTATAATAAGCATCAGCATAGCCAGGATTAAGTTCAATTGCCTTACTATAATCCTTAATCGGATTTGGGCCTCTTGTAGGTTCATAGGGGTTTACTAACATACTGCGAGCAATACCCATATTAAAGTAAATTTCTGGACTCTGAGGATTTTTTTCTAAAGCACGATTAAAATTAGCGATCGCCTCCCAAGCATCCCCCTGGTCTAAATAAGTTATACCTCTAAAATGTAAAGCTTCAGCACTTTGAGGATTAATAGTTGAAACAGGAGTGCTAGCTGCAGGAGTATCATCTAAAATTAAATCAGCAGGATTAATTCCAGCATCAGATAATTTTCTGATAAAACTATTAATTGGAACTGCTGCATTAAACCCAGTTTTGATCGGCGCAACATCTCCCGAATTAGTTTGTGCAAAACCAAATTCACCTTGTCCGTGTAAACCAACAACTCGACCATCAGCATCAAAAACCGGACCGCCACTCATCCCACTCCAAGTAACAGCTTGATAACGTAAAGTGTAACCTTCTGGACGACTTTTCGGACGACTTGTTACTAACCCCGGTGATAATTCTGGCGCTCTATCTGTACCAAATAAACCTCCTGTTGCGGGATAACCAAATACATAAATTTGAGCGCCAATAACTGATTGTTCAGAATTACCTAAAGTTGCCACCGGATATGTTTCTAAACTTTCAAATTGAAGTATGGCTAAATCTGGTTCTTCTTCCGTTTTTTGGAGATTAATTACATTAGTTACTTGATAATCTTTTTCCAAGTAAGTTCTAATACTATATTTAGTTTCAGAATCTTCTACCACATGATTAACAGTTAAGACAGTATAAACATTACCATTTTTAGAAATTATTACACCAGAACCATCTCCTAAATTACTATTAATTTGAACTGTAATTGGTGTAGCTATTTCTGCTACTTGTTGAGCTGTTTTAGCAACTGCCACTGTAGGAATAGTAATGACAATTGCTGCTGTGGTGGCAGTACCTAATAAAAGGCTATTTAGAGAATCAGAACGAGAAAAAATCATAGGTTTTAAGATTTCAGATAGAGTAAATATTTAGATGGCTATTTTCTCTCTAGACGTAAATTAGATAAATTTGTTCTCAGTTAATTTTAGGAGATTGGAAATTATGGACTCTTTTACTAAGGCGACTGCTACAGCAGTGGCAGTTGCTACAATGCTCAGTAAAAGCAAGCTTAGGGGAAATTGGCAGGGGTAATGAGAAAGCAATTGATGCTTTGTTGGTGCAATTGTTCGAGTCAAATTCTAATAATGATACTTTTACTTTTAAGCAAGTCATAGAAAGCTTAGATAAAATTTTAATTGAGGAATAGGAGTTTAGCAATTGTTAAATTCTAACTTCCAGGGACATTTAATAGAAAACATTCAAATATTTTTACCATGAAAAAATTAATCTTGGCATTGCTAACACCATTAGTAGGGACATTGCATTTAACCTCCCTACAGAATAATTGTTAATTGTTAATTACTGAAAGTTTCTTGCTTCAGCGATAATTTTCATTGGATAAGAATCTGCAATTAATTTATTTGCTTCCTGCATTACTTTAATATCTGGAATAAAAGTTGATTTCTCGACACACTCATCAAAATCAATCAGAGTTTTAATGCGTTGATAAGCTGGGAATGCTACAGTTGGGAAAAACGAAAATTTACCTGGCAAAACACATAAATAGTTACTCTGAGGATTTGACTCTATCCAATAACTATAACGTCGTTTTTGTTCTTCCTGACTAATAAATTCTGTTTTTACACACTCATAACTAAAGAGTTTACGACTGTAAAGTTGATCTTTGCCGAAATACCGCTCTGCTGATTCCAAAATTGCCTCGATATCTACTTCCTCTTCTTGATTTATTGGTTCGTCGTTAGTATAACTAGAATCAGCAAGCATTGAGTATACAAATTTTTCTTCCCCTCTTTCCCAGTTATGCACAAAATGATTAAAGTGAAATTTTCTCTTAGTAGACATCCGCACAAAATTAGTATCGGTGAGAGCAGGTTCAGCTACCACCATTGCACTACGACTACGTTTGAGTTTTGCCCGAATTTGTAACTCAGACAAAAATGGTTCAAAACCTTTTCCTACTGCAAAGACAAATAATTTGGCTTTTAGACGTTTAGCAAAACCCTTTTCTGTCCGACATAACAAACTTTTGATTTGCAGGGGACCATAACGATCTATAAAAAGTTTATCAATAATTACCCCTGTCTCAAATGTCACCCCTTGACTCAAAGCACTCGCAACCAAAGTTCTAATTATGCTATGAGTATTCATGGAAGAATCTAAGGTTTTGATAATCTCATAGTTGGAATTTTCCAAACCATAAGATTTATCAAATTGACGACAAAGGTTATTGATAGTTGCTGTAGAGTGACGCAAAGAACAATTTAAAGCTTCGTGAGCTTCAACTTGAGCATAAATTGGTGCTAGACAAGTTCCATTTTGCAGTCAATTATGTTGATCACCATAAGCAGTTTCTAATCTACCTAAGACTCGGTTACGCTGAATATCCAAATATACCGCATCACTTCTGAGACGAGATAGACTAATTTCAGGAGAATTTGCTCCTGGATGAATTAAATATACCGGGCGATCGCTAAACCAACCTTGAGAATTGGGGATAACTTTGGGGGTAAAAAAATTTGGTGTTGTTTCTCTCAGAGCAATATTACATTGTTCGGTAAAGTAGGAACTGTATAAATTAATTAAATCTTCCAGACTGTTAACACAATTCATAAAAGTCTGAGCATCGTCATGTCCTGAGTAGAGTGCGCCAGTGTGAAACCAACCTTCAAGTTTACCCGAAGCAAATGTTCCTAATTGTGGAGCTTTTTCTAAGACTTTGATGGAAAGGCGACTATGACGGGCGAGAAATTCGGCAATAGAAATTCCAGCAATTCCTCCACCGATAACGATTACATCTACATATTCAATTTGAGAAGCTTGGATATTTGTCATTCTGTCTAATTTTGCTGCTGCAATAAATATCCAGATTTTACATTATCCTTAACCGTTGCAGTTGCCATCAAACCATTCCGAGATTCAAAAATTAATTGAGGAGTAGATTTTTCTTGGGGATAAATAACATTAAATACAGCACCTGTTGTCAGTTCAGCTATCTTTTTTACATCTAATCCTCCCAACCAAATTTGAGCTTGATTATCTTTTACTTCTGTAACTACTGCATCAGCAACTGGATAATTATTATCAGTCAAATATACACTTTCATTTTCTAATTTAGTACCTACTTTAAACTCATAAAATGGATTTTGTTCTAACCTACTGGGAATTTGTTTATTAGTATAGGCGATCGCTTCACTTGGCGTACCTGTTTCTTGCCATAAATATTGTGTAAATAAATAGCTAAAAATTCCCGCATAAAAATCAAGAATTCTCACATCTTTAGCCGTTTGAAAAGGTTTAGCAGAAGCAAAGAAAATTCCTTTTGCTACACCACTTTGATAACCTCTGACAAACTCATCTTTAGACATATCAAGCCGAGATAACCACTTTTCTTGATAAGCCTTTTCTTGGGATACAATTTCTATATTCTCTCCCCCTGCACGAGAACGAACAGTAAAATCTCTAGTTGTCATCCCGGAAAAACAACTATCAAGAATTCCCGTAAAATTTTCTGTTTTTAAAGCTGATGTAAGTAGAAATAAAGTATGCCCCATAATATCATTAACAGTACCACCAACATCAGGATATCCTTGAGGCAAAGAACTATCAAACGGAACCAATGTACCACTTAAACCACTACCATCCATCAAAGAAGTCTGCACAACAGGATTAGGGTCTTTCACACGGGAACCATGACCAGAATAGTGAAAAACTACCACATCTCCTGGTTTAGCTTGTTTAATTAAATGTTCTTCAAATGCTTCTAAAATTCCTTGGCGAGTCGCTTGTTCATCGGTCAGAATATAAATATCTTGCGGATTAAAACCAAAACGATGAATTAATAGATAACGTTGCATTTCTGTATCATGTACACAACCTCTTAATGGGGCTTTTTTAGATTTATTAATTCCTACTAATAAAGCAAGTTTGCGTGGTGTACTTTGAGCTAATACTTTACCATGATTTTCGACTTGGGATTGAAATTTGAATTGACTTATACCAAGGGTAGCCAGCATGGAACTGGCAAATTGGAAAAAGTTACGGCGGGAGATATGAGACATTTTGAATAATTTCTTTTTTTTTAGATTTTATGAGTATTATAGCAATCCTAAATTAAGTTATAACATTTTATTGTAGGGGTTTGGTCTCCAAACCCTTAAAGCTATATTTCAACTAAAAAGGTAGGTTGGGTAGAACAAAGTGAAACCCAACAAAGCTTTATTGATGTTGGGTTGACGGAGGAAACCCAACCTACAATTATTGTTAATTATTTTAATGCTTAAATCTCTACAGAATTTTCTGTTAACCACCTCCCTAGAGATTCTTGATTTTCTTCTCCACTTGCTAGTTCTTCCATCATTCTCACAACTTCTGGTTCAGGAACTTCTAGTAAATAATTATTAACCAATAAAAAAGTTGCCATAACTGCAAAATATGTTCTTTTATTGATGGGAATAAAAGGATTATTTTTAGCTAAACTATAGCCATAAGCTGCAGCAAGTTCAAATAAATTCGGTTGAGCATAAGTAAATAAATGTCGAGGTCTAGCTAAACTCGCATAAAGTAAATTTTCATCTCTAATTCCTCGACTTCCTCCATGTTGAATAATTTGGTCTGTATGAATAGCTTTAGCAATAATTTAGTCTATCCAAATAGGCTCTTTCATTATGCTAACTCTCCCAAAGCATTTTTATACTTTTCACTGATTTTTTGATAAGCATTCATAGCTTTTTCAAAATTAGCTTCCTCTGTTTTATCGGTTTCTATTTATGCCTTTTGAGAATTTTCTAAAAGAATAATAAATCGGACATTTATAGGAGTATTTATTTCTAGAGGATGTTCTAAAATTAAATTTCCCGTATCATCAATTTTTCCGTTAATTTATATTGCTTTCATAGTGATTATCTAAATTATTTAGTGATTATTAAAACTATTCTAACATCAAAGTTTAAATGTAGGTTGGGTAGAACGACAGTGAAACCCAACATCCAAGTCTATTAAATTGCGTAAAATAATCATAAAACCAAATAGATACCTATTTTTGTTGGGTTTCCGACCTCAACCCAACCTACATATTTTAATCAGATAAAGAATTTGTCAGTCAAGGATTATTTATGACTTCTGAGTTCGCAAGGGAGCAAGATGCTCCCACTGTTCCCTTTTTTTTGTTTTTGGGTTTCTAACCTTTCTTTATCCTTCCTTTTTTTCTGACTTCCGACTTCTGACTTCTGACTTCTGACTTCTAATCATTCCACTCTCCCTGCACCACAAATGGTGCCCAATAAAAAGGTGCTTTCCAATTCTCTGAACTCAACATTTCTAACTGAGTTTCTCTCATTGCCTCCACAGGATTTTTCCCTTTTTCTAATATTTTTTGATAATAATTTTGCATTAATTCAGATGTCGAATTATCTGCCACTTTCCATAAACTTACTACTACTCGTTTGGCTCCCGCATACATAAATCCTCTGGTTAAACTCACTAATCCTTCTCCTCTAATTTCTTCTCCTATTCCTGTTTCACAAGCACTTAATACTACTAAT